>OKHO01000177.1_pt1 | contig 1348 bp, 1 predicted proteins | sample 1610931 | NCBI WGS metagenome assembly OKHO01 (sample SAMN04436698, study PRJEB24849) | human gut metagenome | biome: human gut; feature: NICU; material: stool | host: Homo sapiens | place: USA: Saint Louis, MO | collected 2010-08-01 | reverse complement strand
GCCGTTGATGGTGCATCAGGTCGGCGCTAACCTCGAACTCGACTTTTCCGGTTTCGTAAGGATTTCCTCCGAACGAGAACTTTTCTTGGGTTTTGAGACTACATTTGCTGTTATTTGACGCTCACGAAGGGATTCGATTCTTTGCCTAATATCGTGTTCCTTATAAAGCCATGATTTAGAAACATTAGCTTCCTTTGCTATTGAATTAAAATTAATAACTTTACCTTCAATCGAAAATTTAGAAATCGCTTTGTCTACTTTTTCCCTTGTCTTTTTTGATTTCTGCTTCGCCAAACGTACAATTTCTGTTGTATTTCTAACTTGTTTATCCATTGATAATTACCCCGTCAAACTTCCAATGATTTGTTCTAAACGCTCTTTAACACGGCTATTAGTCTCTACTTGTCTTTGCCATTGTTTATCCTTAGCTATGGCTAATAACTCTTCTGTACGCTCTAACTGTTCTTCGTGCTGTGGTAAGAATTGCTTACTGGTACAGAAGTGAGTGCAATCTAAGCATGCATTCGCATGTGGACAACCACCTGCTACTACTGGCAATCTACAATAACCATTTGGAAGCACTTGTGCATTTATATTTTTCTTGAACCATTGAAGCTCTACATCATCGACTTCATTATCTTCATCTAGATCAAGCACATCTCCATTATTGGTAACCAGTTTTTCCTGAAATTTAGAAAATTCATTTTTTAGAGTTTCATCAAAGATATGAGCGTATCTGCTTGTCATTTCTGGGCTTTCATGCCCCAAAAATTTCTGCACAATATGCTGGGGCATCCCGTTGTTAATCATTCTTGTTCCTACTGTATGGCGAAAGGCATGGGCATGGAATCTATAAATCTCACCTGATTTATCCACTATATTTTGCTCATAAGCTAATTTATTTAACTCACCTCTAAAAGTTTCTTGTTTTAATGGCGATCCATCTTTTCTTGGAAAGAGGTATTCACTATCTGGAAATTCCTCTGAAACTTTATCTTCCCGAACTTTAATAAGTAAAGCTACCTCTTTAGATATTGGAACTATATGCTCCTTTTTCATTTTCCATTGATAATACTTTAAAAAGAAATCTCCATCTTTGTCCTCTAATAGACAGCCTTTTTTCAAGGTGCACAATTCACTTATCCTCATTCCACATTCTTGAACAATCATAGTCATCGTAGCTATATATTCGGGTAATTTATCAAGATGACTGTTCAATTGCTCTAGGACGAATTCATCTATAAAGCGTGGTTTTGCTCTTGGTATTTTCGGATAGTCCTCAGAATAAATTAATATTTTGGAAGGAACATCATCCCATTCTAGCCTAAGAAGGGTACTAAATAGTCCT
>OKHO01000157.1_pt1 | contig 1551 bp, 3 predicted proteins | sample 1610931 | NCBI WGS metagenome assembly OKHO01 (sample SAMN04436698, study PRJEB24849) | human gut metagenome | biome: human gut; feature: NICU; material: stool | host: Homo sapiens | place: USA: Saint Louis, MO | collected 2010-08-01 | reverse complement strand
TTACACACGACATTCTTGTTCAATTTTTAAAACAACATCAACTAAATTATCGCAGTAATTCGTATATGGTTATGTTTGAATTTAAAGGACACCGCATTGTTGCTTTTAAAGGTGGAAGGTTTTTAATACATGGCATGACACGCACATCAGATGCCACACATCTAATGAATTTATTGTTTGGATAAAAAAAGATAAGACAAAAGGAGTGTAATATTATGGGCGAACATCAAAACGTTAAATTGAATCGTACAGTTAAAGCAGCCGTACTAACGGTATCAGATACTAGAGACTTTGATACAGATAAAGGTGATCAATGCGTGCGCCAACTATTACAAGCAGATGACGTTGAAGTGAGTGACGCACATTATACAATTGTGAAAGATGAAAAAGTAGCCATCACGACGCAGGTGAAGAAGTGGTTAGAAGAAGATATTGATGTCATCATTACGACTGGTGGAACAGGTATTGCACAACGTGATGTGACGATTGAAGCAGTAAAACCACTTTTAACTAAAGAGATAGAAGGCTTTGGGGAATTGTTCAGATAATTGAGTTATGTTGAAGATGTTGGCACGCGTGCATTATTGTCTCGTGCTGTAGCAGGTACAGTTAATAATAAATTGATATTTTCGATTCCAGGATCAACAGGCGCAGTTAAATTAGCATTAGAAAAGCTCATTAAACCAGAATTAAATCATCTGATTCATGAGCTTACAAAATAATTTATTGATTTGATTGGCGTTGAAAATCTCCAGATTTACCGCCAGACTTGCTTTCAAGGTAGGTTTCGCCAATAATCATACCTTTATCAACTGCTTTCGTCATGTCGTAAATGGTTAAAGCCGTTGCTGATGCAGCGGTTAAAGCTTCCATTTCAACACCGGTTTTGCCAGTTGTAGAGACAGTTGTTTGAATGTTTAAAGTATAAAGGGGTGCATTTGTTTCATCCCAGCTGAAGTGAACATCTATGCCAGTCAATGGTAATGGATGGCACATCGGAATAATTGTTGATGTATTTTTGGCAGCCATAATACCAGCGATTTGAGCAGTGTTCAATACATTGCCTTTGGTATTGGTGTTATTAGAAATCTGCTTAAAAATAGTTTTATTTACAGTAATGCTTGAATGAGCGACAGCAGTTCTTTTTGTAATTTGTTTGTCTGATACATCGACCATTTTGGCGTGGCCTTGTTGATTAATATGAGTAAACTCAGTCATTTTACCCCTCCTAGTGCATCTAGTATATCATGAAAAAATAAAAGTTTTGGAGATGATTTTTAATGGTAGTAGAAAAAAGAAACCCAATCCCAGTTAAAGAAGCAATTCAACGTATCGTTAATCAGCAGAGTTCAATGCCGGCAATTACGGTAGCACTTGAAAAAAGTCTAAATCATATCTTAGCAGAAGATATTGTAGCTACTTATGATATACCAAGGTTTGATAAATCACCTTATGATGGTTTTGCAATTCGCAGTGTTGATTCACAAGGGGCAAGTGGTCAGAATCGCATTGAGTTTAAAGTGATTGATCATATTGGTGCAGGTTCAGTTT
>OKHO01000156.1_pt1 | contig 1562 bp, 1 predicted proteins | sample 1610931 | NCBI WGS metagenome assembly OKHO01 (sample SAMN04436698, study PRJEB24849) | human gut metagenome | biome: human gut; feature: NICU; material: stool | host: Homo sapiens | place: USA: Saint Louis, MO | collected 2010-08-01 | reverse complement strand
CCGCTAATATGAAATAATGGGACTGCACACAACCAACAATCTTCAGCAGTAATCCCCATATTTTCTTGAGTGCCTCTAGCACTGGCCAGATGATTTTTAAACCGTTGCAAGACCCCTTTAGGCTGTCCTGTAGTTCCTGATGTATACATAATAGAAGCCACCGACTCTAAGTCACTTGGCTGTTGAAACTCCTGATGTGAAAGACTATGCTGTTTTTTAATCATTGGCTGAACGTCGACAAAAGAAATTTCTTCTAACAAAGCCTGCGTTTCAGGCGCACCAATAATCGTTTTAACTTGCGCATCTTTTAACTGAAAAGTCAGTTCAGCAAGTGTCAAATGCGTATTTAAAAATAATAACTCTTTCCCCAATTCCCATAAGGCTAGAATTGAAAAATACAACTCTTTGCTGTTCTTACTGAATAAAGCCACACGTTTTTCTTCTGGTGCAAGCACCTGTTGATATGTGGCTACCCAATGGCTGACTTCTTGTTGCACTTCTAAAAACGTCCAAGATTCATCCTGAAAATAAAAAGCAGGATGATCGGGACGTTTTTGTACTTGTTTATTTAACCAAGTCATTGGTTTATGGGAATTTAGGGAATTGATCGAAATCTGGTGTCCGTTTTTCTTTAAATGCATCTCGGCCTTCTTGTGCTTCAGCCATTGTATAGTAAAGAAGTGTCGCATCACCAGCTAATTGTTGCACACCAGCCAAGCCATCTGTATCGGCATTTAAAGAGGCTTTAATCATCCGTAAAGCAATCGGGCTTTTGGTTAACATTTCTTCTGCCCACTCCATTGTCACATCTTCTACTTGATCCAATGGAACAACGGTATTAATCCAACCCATATCTAAAGCTTCTTGTGCATTGTATTGACGACATAAGTACCAAATTTCACGTGCTTTCTTATGTCCAACGATACGTGCTAAATATCCTGAACCATAACCCGCATCAAATGAACCTACTTTAGGACCAGTTTGTCCAAAAATAGCATTATCAGCAGCAATCGTTAAGTCACAAACAACATTTAGTACATTACCGCCACCTACAGCATAACCTTTTACCATCGCGATAACCGGTTTTGGAATAATACGAATTAAACGCTGTAAATCTAATACATTTAAGCGAGGGATTTGGTCTTCACCTACATAACCACCATGTCCACGTTTCTTCTGGTCACCACCAGAACAGAATGCTAAATCACCTTCACCAGTTAATACGATAACTGAAACGTTTTGATCATCACGTGCACGTGAAAATGCGTCAATCATTTCAGCAACTGTTTTAGGTGTAAACGCATTGCGTACTTCAGGGCGATTTATTGTTACCTTAGCAATCCCTTCGTAAAATTCATATTTGATTTCATCATATTCTCTAAGTGTTTCCCATTGTCTGTTAGTCATTTTGCTCCTCCTTTAAAAATCCTAATATCATTGTATCAAATTCATCACTATCTTCCACATGAATTGTATGACCTGTAGCAGAAATTAATTTACATTTACTATTAGGAATTAAATTTGCCATTTTTTTCGCAATCTGTACAAATTTTTCATCATAT
>OKHO01000146.1_pt1 | contig 1777 bp, 2 predicted proteins | sample 1610931 | NCBI WGS metagenome assembly OKHO01 (sample SAMN04436698, study PRJEB24849) | human gut metagenome | biome: human gut; feature: NICU; material: stool | host: Homo sapiens | place: USA: Saint Louis, MO | collected 2010-08-01 | reverse complement strand
ACAACGATTCATCACCAAAAGCAACGTCAAGCCCAAGGAATTATCGCTCAATTGCAACAACAGACACCAAAGGGACAATTAAGAGAAAGTCAGCAACAGTTGGCGTTTTTACAACGAAACTTGCAAACACAAATGACACAATTGTTCCTAAACAAACAAAAGCAATTCACGTCTGCTGTTCAACAATTAGACTTACTCAGCCCACTCAAAATTATGGGTCGAGGATATAGTTATACTACAAAAGAGGACCGTGTCGTTAAAACTGTTACCGAGTTACAGCCAGCAGATCAATTAACGATTCATTATGCTGACGGTACAGTTCAAGCAAACGTCGAAACAATAACAGCGAAAAAAGAGGAGTTTTAACATGCCAGCAAAAGAAAAAACGTTTGAAGAATCATTAAATGCCTTAGAAGAAATCGTTCAGCGCTTAGAACGAGGAGATGTTCCTTTGGAAGAAGCCTTAGTTGCCTTTCAAGAGGGCATGGCATTAAGTAAACAATGTCAAGATACATTGGAAAAAGCGGAAAAAACTTTAACGAAAATGATGACAGAAAACAATGAAGAAATTGTTTTTGAAGAGAGCGAGGAAGCGTAATGACGAATTTTAGTCAACAGCATTTACCGTTGGTTGAAAAAGTCATGGTCGATTTTATCGCAGAATATACTGAAAATGAGCGTTTGAAAGAAGCAATGCTCTACTCAATACACGCAGGTGGCAAACGATTACGCCCGCTATTAGTGCTAACAACAGTGGCCGCTTTTCAAAAAGAGATGGAAACACAAGACTATCAAGTGGCTGCCTCTTTAGAGATGATTCATACGTATTCATTAATTCATGATGATTTACCAGCAATGGATGATGATGATTTACGTCGTGGCAAACCAACCAATCACAAAGTGTTTGGTGAAGCGACTGCCATTTTAGCAGGGGATGGCTTATTAACAGGCGCATTTCAGTTACTTTCTTTGAGCCAATTAGGCTTAAGTGAAAAAGTTTTACTGATGCAACAACTAGCAAAGGCAGCGGGGAATCAAGGCATGGTTGCCGGCCAAATGGGTGATATTGAAGGAGAAAAAGTCAGCTTGACTTTAGAAGAGTTAGCGGCTGTTCATGAAAAGAAAACCGGAGCGCTAATTGAATTCGCCTTAATTGCTGGGGGCGTATTAGCCAATCAAACAGAAGAAGTCATTGGTTTACTGACACAGTTTGCGCATCACTATGGCTTGGCTTTTCAAATTCGTGATGACTTATTAGATGCCACAAGTACAGAAGCAGATTTAGGTAAAAAAGTAGGCCGGGATGAAGCGTTGAATAAAAGTACGTATCCAGCTCTTCTAGGGATTGCTGGCGCGAAAGATGCGCTAACGCATCAATTAGCAGAAGGTAGCGCTGTTTTAGAAAGAACATATAGCAAACTTGTTAACTCAGTTACAATTGAGATAGAAAGAAGGCACTTATGAAAAAAGAACGCGTCGATGTCTTAGCGTTTAATCAATGACTATTTGAAACACGAGAAAAAGCAAAACGCAGCGTGATGGCTGGTTTGGTTTACAATGATAAAAATGAACGTTTAGATAAACCAGGGGAAAAAATTTCTGTGGAGACACCCTTACATACTAAGGGCCAAGTAATGCCTTATGTTTCTCGTGGGGGCTTAAAACTAGAGAAGGCACTAAATGTTTTTGCAATCAACGTTCAAGGCAAAACAATGCTAGATATTGGTTCCTCCACAGGTGGTTTTACCGATGTCGCTTTACAAAATGGGGCTCGTTT
>OKHO01000142.1_pt1 | contig 1984 bp, 3 predicted proteins | sample 1610931 | NCBI WGS metagenome assembly OKHO01 (sample SAMN04436698, study PRJEB24849) | human gut metagenome | biome: human gut; feature: NICU; material: stool | host: Homo sapiens | place: USA: Saint Louis, MO | collected 2010-08-01 | reverse complement strand
TTAGTTATCAAAAGGTCTCAAAAATGTTTATTGATACCCATATAGGACTGTTAAGCATAAATCCTTCATGGTTTAAATGTTTAGCAGGAATGATATTAATTTTAATACTAGTGATAGGACTGATAATTTATGAATTTCTTTGGAAGAAAACCAAAAACTGGCGCATTAAATATGACTAGTGCAAAGAAGAAAAAAACAAAACCCACTAAAAATAAACGTGTATACAAAAAACCACCTGATGTGAAATTGTTTTATCGTATGCCAATGATTCTAACTATCGGTATCCTATGTATTCTTGTAGGAAGTTTCATCGCATTTAAAAACAATTCAGAATATCGTCAAAAAATATTGGCAAGTTCAATGCCTAAGGGAACTACTCTTCCTATTAGAGCAGGAACAAGCGGGAATGGGAAGTTAACGTTAGGTAATTCCAAACTTAGTGCAGATGGAAAAACGTTAGCGGTGGAGATTCAATATAACGAAGAAGCCCACAGTTACCTTTCCTCTTTTGGAGAAAACTACAAGTTGGTTCTAATTGATACTGAAAAACATCCAATGAAAGAAGCGAAACTTAGTTACGGTATGTTTAGCACGGATGGGTCGGGTGTTTTGACTATCAAAAAAGAGGATGGATTTGAGAACGCAGCGTTTATGGTCTTTCTCATTGATAAAGGAATAATTATGTCAAATGACGAGCTAGGAACTCCTCGAACGATGACAAATAATGAGATAGAGAAATCTTTAGCCAAACAGTTGGAAGAAATGGAAAATGCGGATTTACAGAAGAATGCTCGAACAACAGATAAAAAAGATACTTTACCACCAACTTACATGATTCGGTTAAATGCTTTTAATGCGCAAAAAACATATCGAAATTGGCAAAATGATAGCGAGCTAGTCGAAGATTTATTTGTTGATGATACCTTAAAAAAAATTAGGAAGAACCAAGAAGAACTTAAGCAGAAGGTGAAAACAGGGCAACAAACACTTGATGAAATGAACAAGCGATTAGAAAAGAACGAAAATGATACAACCGCACAAAAAAACAAGGAAATGTTAGAAAACACCATTAAAACATTAGAGGGGGAACAAAAAGAAGCGGAAAGTAATTATAAAAAAATTAGTCAAAGCAATATTAAAAACGATATTTTAGAGCCAAAACAAGAGAGCATGAAGCGATTTACAGTTACAGACTTAAACATAGTAAAGTGAGGAAATAATTATGGGAGATAACGAGTTGCTAGAATTTCTAATCAATTACCAAAAGAAACATCCAACATTGAACGAAAAAGAGCTGTTGATTGTTTACCAACAGGCAAGAAGGCAAGCGATGATAACAAGCATGCCTACGTACCAACCTCTAACTATTTTAGATAAAAAAGAAATATTGATGGATTTTGAAGAACACAAGCAGACAGTAAAGCATGTGCAATATAAGGACGAATCTACCCAAGAATTTGAATAAAAAGCACATCAATGGATTAAGGGAAAGGAAGGGAGAAAATGCGAAAAAAAGACGAACTACAGCAAAAATATTCAGAGAGTGTAAAGCAACGATGGAGAGAGTTAGCTTTTGGGTTAAGGGTACAGGATAAAGCGATTGCTGAAAAATACAAAAATAAAAAGAACAAGAACAAGAAAACCAATAAATAGGAGGGCTTTTAATGGATAGTGTCATTTTTAAAGATAATTCAGAGATGCAGAAAGAAAAACGAATTAAACGAAAAGAAATGCTTGAACTAATGATTGCCAACCCAGATTGGTACAAAAATGAAACAAGTGAAGTAACAAAAAAGATTCAATACCTAGGGCAACAAATTGGTTCGCAGTCTATGGATAATTCAAGACCGATTCAATTCATCGATATAAATAGATTTACAAAAGAAGAATTTTTATATTTGAAATGGCTTGGTTATTCAACTGATGCCATCAACAAGGCATTAAATATATCAAAAACTAAATTTTGGAAATACAAGATAAATAC
>OKHO01000134.1_pt1 | contig 2586 bp, 2 predicted proteins | sample 1610931 | NCBI WGS metagenome assembly OKHO01 (sample SAMN04436698, study PRJEB24849) | human gut metagenome | biome: human gut; feature: NICU; material: stool | host: Homo sapiens | place: USA: Saint Louis, MO | collected 2010-08-01 | reverse complement strand
TAATATTCATTTGTATCAATACTTTCTCCATTGCCAATTCTAATTTAGTTCCCAAAGAAGTGTTAAAACATAATGGAGAAACAAGTATCCCTCTTTCCACCTTTAGAAGACCATCAAAGGAAACATTGACAGATCCAACAATTTCTGTTCCCCTGAAAATACACCAATAAACTTTATTTTTCATCTGTTCCAATTTTTCTATAAAGGCATAATGTTCCTCTAAAGAAAAAGAATTCTGATTTTCCATCCAACAGCGTATTCTATCATTATTCCTTAATTTCCACATTAAGTAGCTCTGTTCTTTACTCAGATTTCTGTAATCAACAAAAGCCAGTCCATCTACAAAATAATTTCTTATATCAAACAATCTTCTAAATAAATGATTATAGCGTTCTCTAACAGAATTCAAATGGAATAGTCCTCTACTTTCCTCCCGTTTTTTCAATATTTTAGCACAGATCTCTTTCCAATTAAAATAAGATAAGTCTCCTAAAGGAAATATAAGATCCAAAGTTAGCAACTCTTTATAAAATTCAATCTGGTTATCAACATAATACCCTGCAGCCACAGGGATACCACAAGCCAAAGCTTCTAAACAAATCGTACTAGCTGACACAAAGGCCATATCTGAATAATGAAAAATATCAGCTATTTCTTGTGCCGAAAGCCTATATTTATATTTAACCTTTTCGCTTTTCACCAATTGAGAAGAATTATATTGATCACCAACGATTGCCACAATTTCAGAAACTGATGGGATAGTATCTAACACACTTACTATCTTTTCCGTGAAATTATTAAAATCACTTCCCCCAAAACAGACTACAACACGTAAAAGTCTCTCATTAAAAAGATACTCCTTTCTATCATATTCTTCTAAAAATGGTTGGCGCAATAAAGCCCATTTGAATCCAAGACATAATTTTGTATATGGTTCAACAGAGAACAACAGAATATCATGCAAACCATGATTTATTACCACATCAGCAACATAATGTTTATTGTGAGCATCATCAATACAAACTAACAGGCATCCTTTCTCCTTTATATGGCGCTGATATTCTGTATCAAAAAAATAATTATCTAACACAACAATTTCCTCTCCTGTCAACAATTCCATAAATGTTTTAAAATGAGAATCTATTGATAAAGAAATACACGAACAGACCTTTGTTATTTCATTCTGTTGGTATATAGTAGGATTAACTGTTGCAAAACTACAATCAAAGTTTTCCTTTAACATATCAGCAAGTGCCAAAGTGCGAATAAAATGTCCATATCCGATACTTTCACTCGCATCTGCTCTAAAAACAATTCGCCTCATACTGAATTATAATCATCAAGATATTTATTTGATAACAATCAAATTGATTTAATACGGTTCCTTATTAATTCATATTTTATCTCCGCAATCTCCCAATCAGTCAAAGTATCTAAATCTTGTACTTGTAATTCTGATAGAAGAATTGTACCAGAATTATCAGTCCACAATCTTTTTGATTTCTTAAATTTAACAACATTAAAGCTATAGAATTGTCCAGCATCATGAAAGGTTGGTTCTAAATCTTGCGAACGTGAATTTAGATACTCAGGCCATAGCATAGCAACCTTTTCTCCTTCTTTTTTTAAAGCCCTCTGTATAGGATATGAATATTGTACTGTACTAAAAACTGAATCATAATCTTTTTCAGTTTGCAAATTCAAAGCTTCCCGTAAATTATCACAAGTAACAAATGGTGCTGTAGAATATATACAACAGGCATTATCGAAAAACATATTCAACGTTTCATATTGATAAATAACCTCAAGTAAAACATCAACCGTTGTTGAATAATCATCTGATGTTAATTGAGATCTCAGAAAAGGAACTTCAGCACCGTAAAATCTTGCGACTTCCGCTATCTCTATATCATCAGTAGAAACCATTATCTTATCAAAAATTCCTGAGTCCATAGCAGCTTCTATAGAATAAGCAATAATAGGCTTACCCATAAATAATTTAATATTCTTTCTAGGAATTCTTTTACTCCCTCCACGGGCTGGTATAATAGCCAAATTTTTCATTATCTCATTCTCTTTACCACTAGATTAGGAGAATAGCCAAATACTAAGCTATCATTTGGGATATCCTCATCCTTAACTCCCGAATTAGCACCAATTAATTCTATCTCATAAAATAAATCACAAGCATTCATTATCTTATTGAGGTAATATAATTTATCTGCTAGTAGACGGCATATTCCTATCCTAAATATTTGATTAGAAAAATAATATAAGAAAATTGTATATTGTGCAGATTGAAATGGATTAAAATAAGTTTCCCCCTTCAATGAATAATATTTATTCATATTTCTAGAGAAGCATAATTCACAACGTAAAAGTACTTCTTTGAGTTGAGATTCTATTAAGTATTTTTCGGCATCATCGACAAAAAATATTGCAGACAGTTGCTTAATTAACAAATTAGCAATTTGATCTTCAGATATAGCTGTCAGCATCCTGTTTTATTTATGAATTGTATAACACAGATTATCACATATTCCTGTTCTTCATCTGTCAAAGTTGGATACATAGGCAAACTTAAAC
>OKHO01000043.1_pt1 | contig 90664 bp, 73 predicted proteins | sample 1610931 | NCBI WGS metagenome assembly OKHO01 (sample SAMN04436698, study PRJEB24849) | human gut metagenome | biome: human gut; feature: NICU; material: stool | host: Homo sapiens | place: USA: Saint Louis, MO | collected 2010-08-01 | reverse complement strand
ATATAAAAAACAATAAAGTATACAATACAACCGATGATTACCTGAATTATTAAATAGCTCACATCATTTACCACATTATTAATGTAAATGATTTTTTTAACGAAATGAAGCGCTATTATCATCACCGAACAAGATAAGGTTGGGATCAGTAGGATCTTACAGAATGAATAAATATTAAGCTTTATACTTTTAAACGTAAAATATAAAACAACTAGCGCATTGATTACATTTGCTATAAAGTAAGCAAAAACAAAAATATTTATACTAAATAAAGAACCAATGAAGAATGATAATACTTGTATCGCGGCCCCAAATATACCTAATAACATCAATGTTTTCGTGTTATTAGTTGACATTAATATGCTACCGGAGCAACTAAGAATTGACTGAATAATTCCAGTTGGTGCCAACCAAAGTAAAATATTAGAAGTTATTGTCCAGTTAGGCCCTAAAGCTATTGTAATGAACGGCGTCCTTAAAAATACTAATCCTAACATTAATGGTATGGTAATCATTGAAATTATAAATATTGTTTTTAAATATATCTCCCTAATAAGTTTCAAATCATCTTGGTTTCTACTTAATATTGGATATAGTGATCTTGACGCAATAAATGTTAAACTCTGGAGCGGAAACAACATAATTCTATAAGCTAGAGAGTAAGCGCCGAGAATATTAGCATCATACTTTCTACTTATTATCATAGCATCTGCATTACGTGAGAAATAGTTAACTAAATTAAAAACAGTTAACCTGCTACTAAAACCTATAATTTTTTTAACCCCCTCAAATTTAAAATGCAAGGATGGCGTCCAAGAGGATAGATAAAAGAATAATATACTAGAAATAAATGATGAACAAATTAATTGGTATACTAATGCATAAACACCTCCATTATTGATCGCTACTAGCAATGCAACAACAAAACCAGAAAGAGATGAGAGCAATTCTATGATTGCTATTTTTTTAAAATGAGAGTTTCTTTCCATTAATGCCTGATGAGCAGAACCAATACTAGCTAATGGAAAGCAAAAGCATAACAAATACAGAATATTATCTAACTTCTCATTCTTAAATAACAGCTCAATTAGTGGAGTACATAGTATAATTAGTATGCATAACCCCACTCCCATAGTTACATTCAACCAAAAAACTGAATTTAAAATATCGTCATCTACTTCTTTTCTTTGTATTATGGCCGATGCAGTTCCAAGATCACGTATTATGAAGACAAAATTCATAACAACTGTGCCTAAAGCCATTAATCCATAATCTGCTGGTGGTATAAATCTTGTTAAAACAGTCAAGCTAATCAATTGTATAATAATACGTCCAAATTGAGATAAGCTTACCCATTTTGCATTGCTTAGAAGGGACATAGATCTTTTCTCTTACGACAACAACTGTTTGAGAGAGAAGCTATATGATAAATTAGGTTGATTTATATCCTTTTTCGATAAAACTATATTTTCTCTTTCAGGCCAAACAATACCTATATTGGGATCATTCCAAATAATCCCTCTATCACTCTCAGGATGATAATAATTCGTCGTTTTATATAAAAATTCCGCAGTCTCACTCAGCACTAAAAAACCATGTGCAAATCCCTCAGGGATCCACAATTGCCGTTTATTCTCAGCAGATAAATTCACCCCAACCCATTTACCAAAGGTAGGCGACGATTTACGAATATCAACAGCTACATCAAAAACCTCACCAACAGCGCAACGTACCAATTTCCCTTGCGCATACGGTTCTAACTGATAATGCAGCCCGCGTAAAACACCTTTACTAGACTTCGAATGGTTATCCTGAACAAATTCAACCTTACGTCCTACAGCTTCTTCGAAAACTTTCTGATTAAAGCTTTCCATAAAGAAACCACGCTCATCACCAAAAACTTTCGGTTCGAAAATTAATACGTCTGGAATCTCTGTTTTAATTACGTTCATTTTATTAATAACCTTTAATCATTTTTAGCAGGTACTGGCCATAAGCATTTTTCTTCAACGGTTCAGCTAATACTTTCACCTGCTCAGCATCGATAAACCCTTTACGGTAAGCAATTTCTTCCGGGCAGGAAACTTTCAGCCCCTGTCGTTCTTCTATTGTCGCGATGAAATTGCTTGCCTCAATAAGACTTTGATGTGTCCCCGTGTCCAACCATGCATAACCACGTCCCATCATGGCAACAGATAAACGCCCCTGTTCCATATAAATACGGTTAATATCGGTAATTTCTAGTTCACCACGGGCAGAAGGCTTAAGGTTTTTCGCCATTTCGACAACGTCGTTATCATAGAAATAAAGCCCAGTTACCGCATAATTACTTTTTGGTTGTAACGGTTTTTCTTCCAGGCTTATTGCCGTACCGTTTTTATCAAACTCAACGACACCGTAGCGTTCAGGATCATTAACGTGATAGGCAAATACCGTTGCACCACTTTCTTTGTTAACAGCGGCATCCATTAACTTAGGCAGGTCGTGACCGTAGAAGATATTATCACCAAGTACCAAAGCACAATCATCACCACCAATAAACTCTTCACCGATAATAAACGCCTGCGCAAGACCATCCGGACTCGGTTGCACTTTGTACTGAAGATTTAGCCCCCACTGGCTACCGTCACCCAGCAGTTGTTGAAAACGAGGAGTATCCTGTGGCGTACTAATAATCAAAATATCGCGAATACCCGCCAACATCAGTGTAGAGAGCGGATAATAGATCATCGGTTTATCATAAATCGGTAACAGCTGTTTACTGACTGCCATAGTCACAGGATAAAGACGAGTACCAGAACCACCCGCCAAAATAATACCTTTACGCGTTTTCATTTCATCATTCCTTTTAATACATCTTGCTCCACCATCACGAACAAGATGCAAAAACTATTAAATTGCTGTTGTCGTAAATAATTCGTTAAGCATTCGTTTCACACCAACCTGCCAGTCAGGCAAGACAAGCGCAAAGTTCTGCTGAAATTTTTCTGTATTAAGGCGAGAGTTATGTGGACGACGAGCTGGTGTAGGATAGGCTGTTGTTGGTACTGCGTTGAGCTTGTTGAGTGCAAGGGGAATGCCTGCTTTGCGTGCCTCTTCAAAAACCAGCGCAGCATAATCGTGCCACGTTGTGGTACCACTAGCTACCAGATGGTACAAGCCTGCGACTTCCGGTTTAATCAGTGCCACACGAATGGCATGTGCCGTACAATCAGCCAGTAACTCTGCACCAGTTGGCGCACCAAACTGATCATTAATAACGGCTAATTCTTCACGCTCTTTTGCCAGACGCAACATTGTTTTGGCGAAGTTATTTCCTTTACCTGCATAGACCCAGCTGGTCCGGAAAATAAGGTGCTTCGCACAATGCTCTTGTAATGCTTTTTCTCCAGCTAACTTAGTTTCACCGTAAACATTTAGCGGTGCGGTTGCATCCGCCTCCTGCCATGGTATTTCACCAGTCCCCGGAAATACGTAGTCAGTAGAGTAGTGAATAACCCAAGCACCGACTTCATTGGCTGCTTTCGCGATCGCTTCGACACCCGTCGCGTTAAGTAATTGTGCAAACTCTGGTTCTGATTCTGCTTTGTCTACTGCGGTGTGAGCGGCTGCGTTGACAATAATATCAGGCCGAATGCTTCTTACGGTTTCAGCGACACCTTCAGGATTACTAAAATCACCACAGTAATCAGTGGAGTGAACATCAAGAGCAATCAAATTACCCAGAGGTGCCAGAGCACGCTGTAGTTCCCAACCTACCTGCCCTGTTTTGCCAAAAAGGAGGATATTCATTACTGGCGGCCCTCATAGTTCTGTTCAATCCACGATTGATAGGCACCACTTTTCACATTATCAACCCATTTTGTATTGGACAGGTACCATTCCACCGTTTTACGAATCCCACTCTCAAACGTTTCCTGTGGTTTCCATCCCAATTCGCGACCAATCTTCTCAGCATCAATCGCATAACGGCGATCGTGTCCCGGACGATCGGCAACATAAGTGATTTGCTCACGATAAGATTTCTCTTTCGGGACAATCTCATCCAACAAATCACAAATAGTGAGCACTACATCAATGTTTTTCTTTTCGTTGTGCCCACCAATGTTATAAGTTTCATCCGCTTTACCTTCGGTTACGACGGTATATAACGCACGCGCATGATCTTCAACATACAACCAGTCGCGAATTTGATCCCCTTTACCATAAATAGGTAATGCTTTACCTTCCAGAGCATTGAGAATAACCAATGGAATCAATTTTTCCGGGAAATGATAAGGACCATAATTGTTAGAGCAATTAGTCACAATGGTCGGTAAACCATAGGTACGTTTCCACGCGCGGACTAAATGATCGCTGGATGCTTTGGATGCGGAATAAGGGCTGCTTGGCGCGTAAGCTGTTGTCTCAGTAAATAAGGGTAATTCTTCTGTATTATTTACCTCGTCAGGATGAGGCAAATCACCATAGACTTCGTCAGTAGAAATATGATGAAAACGGAAGCTATTTTTCTTGTCGCCATCAAGAGCAGACCAGTAATTGCGAGCGGCTTCCAAAAGGACATAAGTACCAACAATATTGGTTTCAATAAATGCCGCAGGACCTGTAATTGAACGGTCAACATGGCTTTCAGCAGCCAGGTGCATCACTGCATCCGGCTGATGCTGAGCAAAAATCCGTGCCATTACAGCTGCATCGCAAATATCCGCATGTTCAAAAACATAGCGTTCGGAATCAGAAACATCAGCAAGTGATTCCAGGTTTCCTGGCGTACGTTAATTTATCGACATTAACAACACTATCCTGCGTATTATTTATAATGTGACGAACTACAGCAGAACCAATAAATCCTGCGCCACCAGTAACAAGTATTTTCACTTAATTTATTCCATATTACTTCAGAGCATGCTGTGAAATAAGCGGCTCTCAGTTTGATTAATAGAGGTATTAATGCACGCTACCGCCCCTGGCTTTACAGCTACCAGAGCACTGCATGCATGTCTACGATGTGACGAGCTTTACCCACTAGCGCCAAACCCGAAAAATTCAAACGCTAATTGTCTTACCAATCCGCTCTGGAAACAAGGAAAATCCTGGAAAACTTTGACTAAAACCCTACTGCTAACTCGTTGTTATTCTGATGGTTTATATAAAACAACGGCAGGAATATTCGCAACAAATTACTTTTGCTGCAAATCTTCACTGCCGTTATAATTTTCTTATCAACCGTTACATCCGGTCAGATTTTCATTATTCGCTTAACAGCTTCTCAATACCTTTACGGAACTTCGTCCCTTCTTTCAGGTTGCGTAGGCCATACTTCACAAACGCCTGCATATAGCCCATTTTTTTGCCGCAGTCGTAACTGTCGCCGGTCATCAGCATTGCATCAACGGATTGTTTTTTCGCCAGCTCGGCAATAGCATCAGTCAGCTGAATACGTCCCCATGCACCAGGCTGAGTACGTTCCAGTTCCGGCCAAATATCGGCAGAAAGCACATAGCGACCTACGGCCATGATGTCTGAGTCCAGCGTCTGCGGCTGATCCGGTTTTTCGATAAATTCAACAATGCGGCTGACTTTACCCTCACGGTCCAGCGGCTCTTTGGTCTGGATGACGGAGTATTCGGAGAGGTCACCCGGCATACGTTTTGCCAGCACCTGGCTGCGTCCCGTTTCGTTGAAGCGCGCAATCATAGCGGCAAGGTTGTAACGCAGCGGGTCGGCGCTGGCATCATCGATAACAACGTCCGGCAGTACCACGACAAATGGATTGTCACCAATGGCGGGTCGTGCACACAAAATAGAGTGGCCTAAACCTAAAGGTTCGCCCTGACGCACGTTCATAATGGTCACGCCCGGCGGACAGATGGACTGTACTTCCGCCAGCAGTTGACGCTTCACGCGCAGTTCAAGGAGAGATTCTAATTCATAAGAGGTGTCGAAGTGGTTTTCGACCGCGTTCTTGGACGCATGAGTCACCAGGAGGATTTCTTTGATCCCTGCAGCCACAATCTCGTCAACAATGTACTGAATCATTGGCTTGTCGACGATCGGTAGCATCTCTTTGGGTATCGCCTTAGTGGCAGGCAACATATGCATCCCAAGACCTGCTACCGGTATAACTGCTTTTAAATTCGTCATTCTTTTCCTACCTCTAAGTGGCTGATAGTGCGTAAATTATTGCCATAGGTTAGCCAAACGTTATGGCTATATACCAAAGCTTAGCTCCGCATAACTTTGATTAAACCTTACGATAACACTACACACCATCAGCATCTGGGTTACTCGGATTACTCGGAAATCCACATACTGATAATTTAATCAGTACCTCTTTCCGAATAATCGTAGTCCAACCTGGTTCTTTTTTCTCTGACTCGTCTGCATTACTCAGAAACAAACGTTATGTCGTCTTTTTTGGCATGGACGAATTCATACTGCAGAGTTCGATCCAGACCTTGCGACAGCGTATACGGTGCCACAAAACCTGAAGAATGCACTTTCGTTGCGTCAAACTGTGTTGTTGCGCAGAATTTTTTCACGCGCACAGAGCTGACAGCGTATTTTTTGCCCGTAATTTTGCTCAGGATATCAAAGCAATATCCACCCAGCATTCCTAGTGGGTAAGGCAAGTGCATAGAAGGGATCTTTTTGTTCAGGCTTTGTTCAACTTCAGCAACCAACTGGTTCATGTTCAGGTCTGGCTTATCAACGTAGTTATAAACCTCATAACCTGCGGCAACATTCTTCAGTTTGTACTTGATAAACTCAACAATGTTTCCAACATAAGCCATAGACTTATAGTTAGTCCCTGCGCCCACCATCATAAACTTGCCGCCAGCGATCTGTTTCAGCAAGTTATAGACATTACCGCGGTTGCGTTCACCGAAGATAACGGTAGGACGGATGATGGTTAATGAACGTTCCGTTGGTGCTTTGTTATACCATTCACGCAGTACTTCCTCTGCCTGCCACTTACTTTTGCCGTAGTGGTTGAAAGGATCGTGTGGATGGTTTTCGTCAGGGTTGTGTTTGTTCAAACCATAAACAGCAACTGAACTGGTAAAGATAATATTTTTAACGCCATTTTTTTCCATGGCCGCCAGCACATTGCGAGTGCCCTGAACGTTGACATCATAATAGAGAGAAGTAGGGCTGACGTCATCGCGGTGTTCCGCTGCCAGCAGCACAACAGTGTCAAAACCGACTAACGCCTGGTCGAGTGCCTGTTGATCGCGAACATCGCCAATCTGTGTGATTTCTGGATAAAAGTGGCTTTGCTGTTTGTCCAGGTTCTTGATATTAAAGTCAGCAATTGCCGTTTCAAGTAGTCGGGTTCCTACGAATCCGGAAGCTCCTATGAGCAAAACGTTATCGTTCATAAATCACTTTAGTCTGGTTGTTACGTAAGAAACACAAGATAAAGATGAGTACCTTCCCTGAGTAGTCAATGCTGCCCAGTCCCAGCTTTAACAGTTAGTGTGAGGATTATAATCTTTTAGAACATTATATCCAGTAAGTTTATGAATGGTCGCAAATCTACTCCCTCCGTTCCGGCAATCTAAAGTTAATCTTCTCCACATTAACAATATGGTGATTAATCCTGTCGATATCGACGGAGCTTTGCTCTTTTTCATTCACTGCATGAATATTCGTGAGTGAAAGCAGCGTTTTACGCTTTGCCATAAAAACGCCTCGAACGTCTTTGCGCATGTCAAAGTTCATGCTCAATGCGGGTCCAACTGAGGATTCCTGCATCACATTGATATTGCGCATAAAAAGATGTTGCGGTTTGTTGTGTAACTCCAGCGACGCACGCTTCATCTCAATGTTAGTCAGCGCCACAAAGGAGACAGCATTCCCGGCGGAGATTTGAATGCCGCGCAATTTATAAGCAAGATGAGTATTATCCAGTTGAATATCATTCACTCGGAAATTCTGCGGTATCGAGAGATATTTGCCTTTAATTACCCCATAGCCGATTAACATCCCGGCACTATTAATCATTTCAATATTATCAATCACAAAGTTGTCACAACCATAAATAGCAACTGTGGCGTTATCAATACCTGCTTTCTTACTGAAATCCGGCGTGATATTACGAGCTTTGATATTACGGATAACAAAATGTTTACCATTTTCAACATGGATCAGTTGCCGACAATCCGATCCCGTGATATTCGCCACGACAAAGTTTTTCACTGCCTGGTTTTCCGGATAATTATTATCGTAGGTACTTCCCGCAAGGCCTATGCCGATGCCCCAGTTGATTTTGCCGTTGGTACAGTTAATGCGCTCAATGAGATGGTCGGATATCAAAATATCACTGTCGTTAATCGCCACGTTCCATTCAATAGCGTCGCCCTGTAAGTCGCTGAACTTACAGTTGGTGATGTTGGCACCGATTATCTGGTTATGAAATCCCTGGCGTAAGATGGCGTAATTAGCGTGACTAACGGTCAGGTTATCGATGGTCAGGTTGTGCATGACCCGTTTGTTTTTGCCGCCGATATAAATCTGCGTTACCGGACCAAAGCCGCTCATCGCCAGCCCTTTGATGGTGCAGTCAGAACCGCGCACATCCAGGGTGATGTTATGCATACTGCCGCCCTCCTCCCCTGTCACCTGGCTGCCGTCCTGTAAGACAAATCGCCCTCTGCCGTTGCCGCGCAGGCTTCCAAGGATGTGTAACGTTTTGCCAGGAGGAATGAAGATGCCGGTGTTGATATTGTCACAAACGAATCCGGCAGGCACGACGACCGTTTGCCCTTCGCTGAAGGCTTGTTTAAATGAAGCAATCCAGTCGTGTGGATTGTAGTCGTTGATATTAACGCTTTGTCGGGCAGGAAGTGCACGGGCGAAAGGCGTATGAAGGAAGGCAAGCGCGGAGCTTGCCGTCAGGAAGGTGCGTCGGGAGAGTTTTTTAAATGGCATGCGTTCTCCTCTATAAAGCTTGCAGCACGCTGGCGAGTTCTCGATTGATCACCTGCTGGTTAAAATCGTGTTCGACTTTTTCGCGCGCACGTTTGACAACCGGAGCCAGTTCGTCGGTGTCCAGTTGGCTAAACGCCGCCAGTCGTTGCGCCAGTGCGCGAGCATCGTTCTCAGGCACCAGCCAGCCGGATTTATCGGCCTCCACCAGTTCAGGTATTCCGCTATGCAGAGTAGAAACCACCGGAATGCCGACCGCCATCGCTTCCATCAGCGCCACCGGAATACCTTCCATATCGCCATCCGCACCTGTAACCGATGGCAACAGGAAGACATCCGCGTCGTCTAGCATCGCTTTCACTTCATGGCTCGGTTTAAAGCCCGGCATCTCCACCACATCTTCCAGTTGATATTGTTCGATGAGGGTGCGCAGGCGTCGTTCCCACGGGCCAATGCCGAGGATGCGATAGCGAAATGCCACGCCCTGCTCTTTCAACTGACGGCAGGCTTCGATCGCCACATGCAGGCCTTTTTTTTCGGTTAAGCGTGCGACGGAAATGATTTCCAGCGGCGTTGCGGGCGCTTTCACCGGACGCGGGCTAAAGCGCGTCATGTCCACGCCCATGCGCGATACGGCGATTTTTTCCCTCGGACAGCCCATTTTTTGCAGCCTTCCGGCCCAGAGATCGCTGATCGGTAGCATCAGGTCGCCACGGCGGAACAGTTGCTGATATTCGGGAGTGTAGTGGTTGAGAACGTCCCGACTGGAGATATCAATACCGTGGAAGATAGTGGCAATTTTGCCGCGAATGACACCCAGTTCGCGTAGTTTTGCTGCGGTTACCCCCGCCGGGCCAAAATGAGCGATAAAGACATCGGCATGAAACGGTGTTGCGACCTGGCCACAAATGGCAGACAAAATCAGGTTCCGCGACTCGGCACCATAGCGTTTGAGGTTGAGCGCCTGCCAGGTATTTTTACGATGAATGCCGCGTAAGGTCTGGCTGGCGCGGTGGCGCAGCTTCGCCACTTTGCCCGTAGGTTCGTCCTGTAACCAGCGGGTTCTGGCGGCAAGGTTGTATTTCGTCCATGCCGCGTGGGTGTTCTCTGTATCGCCTTTTTGCAACGCGACAATCTCCACCTCAAAGCCCATATCAATAAACGCAGTGATTTGGTTAAGAACGAAGGTTTCCGACGACAGCGGAAATTTCAGTAAAAAGAAGCCGACCTTCATTTCACCTCCCCGATGCGTTCAAGCACAGATTGCACCATCTGCATTCCCGTCTGACGTTCGCGACTGACGGCTTCGTTAAGTCGCGTGTTCAGTGCCGGAAGCTGGCCTAAGGTATCCGCAACCATCGCTTGCAGGCTGCCGTCTAATAAATGACGGATATCAATCGCCATTTCTGGTAGCCCCAGTTGTTGCATGATCCCGGCGGATTTATGTTCATAGTTGATGGCAATCGCCGGGGTGGCAAAGTTCATTGAGATAATGGCGGAGTGCAGGCGCGTACCGACGGTGAGTTCACAGGCCCCCAGAATTTTGCCCATTTCCAGATCATTGAGTTCATCCATCACTACGTGGTAACGGGCAGGATCGCTGATGTGCTGGCGCAGGTTGAGCGCCACCATGCGGTCGTCTTTGTTATAGCTGTCGATACCCGTACAGGTGGAGAGTGCAATCACCTGATACCCTTCATCGAGAATGCGATTGACCACCCCGGCAAAGGCTTTTTCATACGCTTGTTGAGTGGTGCCGAGACGTTTGTCGAACGGTGCCAGTTCGCGCAGGGTAATTGCTACCGTTTTCTGTTGTGCGGCAACGTCCAGCCAGTGTTGAACGGCATAGCTGGCGGTGAAGTCTTCTGTGTGGTGATCGACCAGCCACGCGGTATCGACGCCATGTTCAACTTTTGCAGTGGTGATATTGCTGCGTTTCATTAGATCGAGGCTGACCGATTCGCGCAGGATCAGCGCGTCGCAGTGACCAAAAACGTAGTTCGCCAGTTGGTTAAATTGCTTATCCTGGAACGGGCCGACGCTGTGACCAATCATAAACAGCGGCTTTTTCGCCATAAACGTGCAAAGCGCATGTTCAAACTGCGGCACGCCATAGAGATCGACAAAAAACGATCCGCCGACCTGAATAATGGCGTCGTAACCTGACAGCAGGCGCACGAAGTCAGTGAATCCCTGGGCGATGGCGATATTACGCAACTTGCCAGTGTCGGTGACGCGCGAGAGCAATACCTGGTGCTGATAGCGGCGACGGAGGACTTTTTTAACGCGCCCGACAACGCCCGCCGCGCTGTTGTGTTGTTTCATTTGCAGGAACAGCGGATCGCCCATTACCGGGCGGTTGAGCAGCCAGGAAGAACTGACCGGATAGCGGCTCATCACGTCCACTTCGGCATGTGGATTGAGGATATTGATGGCATCAAGTAAGCCACGCAGGATGGCGCTATCGCCGCGGTTGCCGCAAGTGTGGTTGCCCAGAATCAGTAATTTCATTTTTTCCTCATAAATTTGATGCCAGGTGAGGCTGTGTTTGTTGTGTTCGTTGCCGTTTTTTGCCTGATGCGACGCTGGCGCGTCTTATCAGGCCTACAAGATCCAAGCCCAGCCCCCCAGGACGGATAAGGCGTTTTACGCCGCATCCGGCAACCGTTGCCGGAACCGAAAACAAGCATTCACCCCGCCCGTAAAAGCATTTTCATTTTTTCGCTGCGACAAAACTGACGCTTCACTTCCACCACCAGCGGATGGCGCGACAGCACAATCATCACCACAAACGCCAGCACGCCCGCGGTTATTTGCACCGCCAGCAGCATCCCCAGCGCCAGTTGCCCTTTCAGCACAATGCCCAGCGCAGAACTAACCACCAGCGTCGGCAGCGAGAGATAAAACGGCAGCCACAAACTCAGAATGTACTGGCGATAACTGGAACCGAGCACCGGTTTAATCATCACGAAATAGCTAAGAATGGTGTTGATAATCTGCACCAGCAGGAAGCCAAGCGTGACGCCGATAGCGCCCGCCATCTGCCCACCAATAACAATCGCCGGAATAAACAGAAATGTTTTGAATACGTTGAATTTAAAGCTGATATCGACCCGCGCTTTCGCCATCAGCAGCGAACCAATCGGGTTACCCACGGAGCGCAGTAGCCCCACAACACACAGCAATTGCAGCACCGGAATAATGCTGCTCCACTTCTCACCAAAGACCAGCGGTACAAAGTTATTCGACACCACCATTAGCCCCAGCAGCGCCGGAAAGTTGATAATCCCCACCACCGACAGCAGCTTGTAGAAGTTGACGCGCAGCTTTTCTGTATCGTCCTGAATTTTGGCGAACGCCGGAAACAACACGCGGGTGATGATCGGGTTCAGCTTCATCGGTGGCACAACGGCCACGTTATACGCCAGGTTGTATCCCCCAGCCACGCCCGCGCCGAGAATACGCGCCAGCACCAGCGTTGAAAAGTTGGTGTTGAGATAGTTGATGATGCTGTCCGCCGTCAGCCAGGCACCAAAGCGTAAGTTCGGTGCCACCGACACCAGCGAGAAATGCAGACCGGGGCGATAAATTTTGCGGCCAAAGTAGCCAAACAGCAGCGTTCTCACCACACTATTGACCAGATAACCGAGAATCGCGGTCATCGCCAGCGGCCAGAAATGGGCGCTAACCACCGTAAAAATGAAGCCCGCCAGCACCGCGCTGGTTTCGATCATGCCGATTTTGTTGAACTCCAGCTCCTTTTGCATCAACGCGCGGAACTGTTGCCCGTGGGGGATAACCACAAACGCCAGCGACAATGTTTTAATCAACGGTGCCAGGTCCGGGTTATTCAACACGTCACCGATGACATCACTCAACAAAAACACCGCCACGCACACCACGATCCCCAGCCCGACGTTCAGCCAGTACAGCGTGGTGAGTTCAAGGTGGCTGATTTCTTTTCGCTGAATAATCGAGTTAGCGATACCGAAGTCAGAAAGTGTATCTGCCAACGCGATAATCACCAGCGACACAGTCAGCAGGCCGAACTGGTGGTTATCTATAATCCGCGCCAGCACGGTCATTTGCACCAGACCGAGGCCGATGATGATCACCGTGGCAATCGCCGACCACTTCGCGCCGCTGATGGTTTTTTCACGTAAGCTCATATCAATATGCCGCTTTGTTAACGAAGCCCTTGAATACCGTCAGGAAAACGATTTTGATATCGAACCAGACGCTCCATTCGCGGATGTACTCAAGGTCGAACTCGACGCGTTTTTCCATTTTCTCCAGCGTGTCGGTTTCGCCGCGCCAGCCGTTAATCTGCGCCCAGCCAGTAATGCCCGGTTTCACTTTATGGCGCAGCATGTAGCCTTCAATGAGCTGGCGATACTGTTCGTTATGCGCCACCGCATGCGGACGCGGACCGACAATCGACATCCCGCCAGTCAGCACATTGATAAACTGCGGCAGTTCGTCCAGCGAGGTGCGGCGCAGAAAGTTCCCCACTTTGGTGACGCGCGGATCGTTCTGTGTCGCCTGAGTCACCACTTTGTCGTTCTCCATCACTTTCATAGAACGGAACTTCCACACTTTGATTGGCTTGCCATCCATGCCGTAGCGAGTCTGGCGGAAAATAACCGGCCCCGGTGAGCTCAGTTTCACCGCCAGCGCAATGCAGCACAGCACCGGGGAGATCAGCAGCAGAATAAGCGTCGCCAGCACAATGTCTTCTGCACGTTTTATCAGGCGGTTAACCCCGGAAAGTGGCGTGTCGTACAGCGGCACCACCGGAACGCCGTTCATCTCTTCGATACGGGAATGGAGAATGTTGAAGGTAAAGACATCGGGGATCAGCAGCACCGAACAGGTGGTGTCCGCCAGTTGATGGACCAGTTTTTTCACTCGCGCGCCGTCGCACATCTGCATCGCGATATAGACGTTATGAATCTTGCCCGCTTTCGCATCCTCGACCAGCTGTTGCAGATTACCCGCCCAGTCGTTAGAAACGCCGCCCGGTTTCGGGTCGTGGTAAACACCCACTACTTCAAACCCTAACCACGGCTGATTACGGAAGCTCTCCATCAGCATTTGTCCGGCGGCTAAATCCCCCGCTACGGCGACCATACGCTTGTTATAGCCATGATTACGCAGCCAGCCCGCCCCAATGCGAATACACGAACGGCAAACCACCAGTCCGATGCTGGTCAGCCCATACCACGCCAGCCAGATTTTCAATTGCGTGTCGAAATCATTGTTGAACGCCACCAGTCCGGCGCTGAAAATTACGCTTAACGTCCAGTTTTGTAGCAACAGAGCAAATTCTGTCGCTGCCCGAACACCGCGCCATGAGCGATAAAAATCGGTGATGCCGCCCAACATCTGGAACACCACCAGCGTAATCAGTGCCACCAACAGGTGCATGTAGAGGAATGACAGTCCGCTCGCTTCGCAAACCAGCCATAGTCCGGCAAACATGATGGTGATATCTGAAAAGCGTTGCACCATAGAGATTAACGATGCATTGGTTTTCGCTCGCTCGCGCTTTTTTAGATTTGTCATCGTTGTTCCTGTTTTTAGCTCCTTACCCGCAGTGGGGTAAGGGAAGATCCGACATTACTCGTTCAGCAACGTCAGCAGAGTTCGCGTTCGCGCTTCCATCAGCGGCACATCACCACGCGATTCCACATTCAACCGCACCACCGGTTCGGTGTTGGAGGAGCGCAGATTAAAGCGCCAGTCGGCAAAGGTCATGCTGATGCCATCGGTACGATCCACCGCCAGCGCCTCGCGGCTAAAATGCTGTTCCACGCGGTTAATCGCCTCATCGGGGTACGCCAGTTTGCTGTTGATCTCACCGCTTGCCGGGAACGCCGCCATCCGGTCGCGCACCAGTTCGCCCAGCGTTTTTCCTTTCAGGCACACCAGTTCGGCTACCAGCAGCCACGGGATCATGCCGCTGTCACAGTAAGCGAAATCACGGAAGTAATGGTGGGCGCTCATTTCGCCACCGTAGATAGCGTCTTCCTTGCGCATACGTTCTTTAATAAAGGCGTGTCCGGTTTTCGACATTACCGGGGTGCCGCCTGCGGCAGTCACCACATCAACGGTGTTCCAGGAGAGACGTGGATCGTGGATGATCTTCGCGCCGGGATTTTTTTCGAGGAACGCTTCTGCCAGCAGGCCGACAATGTAGTAGCCCTCGATAAACTGCCCTTTTTCGTCAAACAGGAAACAGCGGTCAAAATCGCCATCAAAAGCAATGCCCATATCCGCGCCGTGTTTAATGACCGCATTGCGGGTGTCGTCGCGACATTCCGGCAGTAGCGGGTTAGGAATACCGTTGGGGAAATTGCCGTCCGGCGTGTTATGCACTTTGATTAACTCCACCGGTGCGCCGAGGGCTTTAAAGCGGGCTTCAATGGCGTCCACCACCGGACCCGCCGCGCCGTTCCCGGAGTTAATCACCAGCTTGAGCGGCGTGAGGTTTTTGACGTTGATATAACCGAACAGGTGATCAACGTAAGCGTCACGCAGATTGATTTGCTGATAGCGACCGCGTTTGGTTTCATCGACGGGAGGAAAGTCGTTGGCTTCTGCCAGACGCTGGACGTCGCGCAGTCCGGTATCGCCGCTGATCGGGCGAGCCCCTTCGCGCACCAGCTTCATGCCGTTGTAATCCATCGGGTTATGGCTGGCGGTAACTTCAATGCCGCCATCCACACCGAGATGGAACGTGGCGAAATAGATTTCTTCGGTGCCGGACATACCAATATCCAGCACGTCGACGCCCGCATCCTGTAAACCTTTCGCCAGCGCCAGTTTTAAGGTTTCGCTGGTGAGGCGGACATCACCGCCTAACACAATGGTTTTCGGTTTGAGAAATTCGCCATAGGCGCGACCAATGCGCCAGGCGATATCTTCATTCAGTTCTTCGCCTAATTTTCCGCGAATATCATAGGCTTTAAAGCAGGTTAATTTTTTCATATCGTTACCCTTTTTCAGGCAATAGTTGGCCCTGACCGAAACGGCCAATTTTGTTTTTGTCGTTATTTACATCGCGGTTTCGCATTCATTGCCTGATGCGACGCTGCCGCGTCTTATCAGGCCTACAAACCCGAACCGTAGGTCGGATAAGGCGTTCACGCCGCATCCGACAAACAGCGCCTGATGCGACGTTTACACCCGTCCGTAGCGATCCGCGAAGCGCACCACATCATCCTCTTCGAGATAAGAGCCGGAGCGCACTTCAATTAAATCGAGCGGAATTTTCCCCGGGTTTTCCAGGCAATGCGTCGCCCCCAGCGGAATATAAATGGACTCGTTTTCACCAAGCAGTTTGATATCACCGTCGATAGTGACTTTTGCCGTTCCCGCGACAACCACCCAGTGTTCCGCGCGATGATGGTGCATCTGTACCGACAAGCCTTCGCCCGGTTTCACGGTGATGCGTTTCACCTGGTAGCGGTCGCCCGCGTCGATAGAGTCATATTTGCCCCACGGACGATACACTTCGCGATGCACCCGATGCTCATGGCGACCATCAGCTTTGATCTGCTCGACCACTTTTTTCACATCCTGCACCGCGTTACGGTCGGCAATCAGCACTGCATCTTTGGTCTGCACTACCACCAAATCTTTCACCCCGACGGTGGTGACCAGGCCAGATTCGGCATACACATAGCTGTTTTCAGTTTTGTGATTAATCACATCGCCATGGCAAACGTTGCCCTCGGCGGTGTGGGCACTGATCTCCCATAAAGAGGACCAGGAACCGACATCGCTCCAGCCCGCATCCATCGGCACCACAACGGCATCTGCCGTGCGTTCCATGACCGCGTAATCTACCGACTCTTCCGGACAGGCGAGAAACGCCTCTTCATCCACACGAATAAAATCGAGATCCGGATCGACGGCGCTCATCGCTTTTTCACAGGCATCGAGAATATCCGGACGATACTTTTTCAGTTCTTCGAGATAACGTCCGGCACGGAACAGGAACATACCGCTGTTCCAGTAATATTCGCCACTTGCCACATAGGCCTGCGCGGTTTCCAGATTCGGTTTTTCGACAAACTGCGCCACTTCAAAGGCCACCGTATCCTGCTCACCCGCCGACACTTCACCGCGACGAATATAGCCATATCCGGTTTCAGGTAGATCCGGCACAATGCCGAAGGTCACCAGCTTGCCCGCTTCAGCATACGGCATGGCGTTACGCACGGCGGCGCGGAACGCATCTTCGTCGGCAATCACATGATCCGCCGCCAATACCAGCATTAACGGGTCGCTCTCCGGGCTATGACGTTTTGCCGCCAGCGCCGCCAGCGCAATGGCAGGTGCAGTGTTACGCCCTGCCGGTTCGAGAATAATGTTCTCGGTGAGTTTGTTCAGTTGACGCAGCTGTTCCGCGACAATAAAGCGGTGCTGCTCATTGCAAATCACCACCGGGCTTTCGCACTCCACGCCGTTCAGGCGGCAGATGGTGGTTTGCAGCATGGTGAGATCGCCTTTCAGGCATAAAAACTGCTTGGGGTAAAGTACGCGGGAAAGCGGCCATAAGCGGCTACCGGAGCCACCTGCCATCACAACTGGATAGAGTTTCGACTGCGCCATAATTATCCCCGAATATCATTTATAAATTGACGTAACACGTTCTCTTTATCGAGCGTGCGTTCGGCATATTCACGTGCCACCGTGTTGTGTTTGGGCAGCAGGAGCGCCTGACGAATCCCCGCCACCAGCGCCTCGACCGATTCCGGTTCCACGCAAACCGCAATGCCCGGAAAGGTTTCGCAAAGCTGCCCCAGTTCTGTGTGGGCTTCTGCGGTAATCACCGCGTTACCGCCTACCGCCAGAATATTGGTCAGTTTCGACGGCAATACGGCATCTGCCGCGCCACGTTTTTGCACCACCAGATGGCAATCGCCCATCTTCAGCAGTGCGGGTAAAGCGTCATACGATTGCAGCGGAAAAAATTGCATGTTGCGCAGTCCACGCTGCTGCGCCATTTTTTCCAGCCGCGCTTTGCCGCCGCCCTGCCCGACAATGGCAAAAATCAGCGGTTCATCACGCAGGCGATCGGCAGCTTCAATAACGTTTTCCAGCCCCTGCTTTTCACCAATATTGCCGGAGTAAAGAATGATTTTTTTGTTATCCGGCAGGCCAAGCTGGTTACGAAGGGCATCAACATCGGCGTCTGCGACATGCTGAAAACGGGCAATTTCTGACCAGTTGGGGAAGAAGATGACGTTTTCCGCCGCCACGCCTTTTTCGATAGCTTTATTCATCATCGAACGCGAAATCGTGGAGACGTTATCGACGTTATGCAGTCCGCTACGTTCGAACGCCGTTGCCAGCTGTGCCACTTTGCCGCCTTTGCCTTTTCCGGCAAGGCCCAGCCCCAGCATGGCGTCCACTTCGTAATCCTGAATATGCAGCACCGTGCGCGCACCAGACAGTTTCGCCAGCAGCCGCATTCCCGGCGTGCAAAACAGCGTTGGCACCACGCCGATAATGCGATCCGGCTTCCAGCGACGTTGCGCCATCAGCGGAAAGAAACTGCTGGCGGCAAAACTGCCGAGATGCAACAGGCGTTTCAGGGTGCTCGGCTGTTTTGGCACGTACAGCGGGCAGCGCCACACCGTGGCGGCCCCCTCTTCCCGTTTGTACCGCCAGGCGGAATAGTTCTCGCCCACCTGCCACTGCGGGTAGTAAGGCGGTGCGGTAATAACCCGCACCTCATGACCTTGTGCCGCCAGCCATTCCACCATCTCGCCGGTGTATTTGCCGATGCCTGTTAACTCCGGCGAGTAGTTAATGCCGTAGACCAGTATTTTCATAATCCGGGTACTCCGGCACGCTTCTCAGCGAGAAAATAGGCGCGGCTGTTAGCGTGAACATTGTCACTGGCGAGCAGTGCGTCCGGCGTCAGCCAGCGGTAATCGTCATGCTGCTCATCCGGCAGTAACAGCTCTTCTTCCGCGACTCTGAAGCGAAAACCGAGCACCACATAGTGAGTGGTGAAATCCGTGCCGGAGAAGTTATCGTCATAAAAGTGCTGCCAGACACCGTAAAACTGGCCTGCTGTTATCGGTAGACGCAGCCCCAGTTCCGCCATCGTCAGCCGCTCAAATGCGGCTTCCAGCATTTCGTCTTTCTGCACGCGCCCTCCCGGCACAAACCAGTAACCCTGCGCCGGGCGGTTGGTTCTTTTGCCAAGCAGAAACTCGCCGCGACTGTTCTCGACTATAAAATCGAGAGAGACAAGCGGTGTGGAGCGCACTACCGTGGCAAAGTCTTCCTGACGTAAAAACATCATTACCCCCGAAAGCGGTCTTGATTCTCAAGGAACCACTGGTAAGTGCTGGCAAGCCCCGCTTCCAGTGAGATTTCGTGATACCAGCCAAGCTGATGCAGCCGCGTCACATCCAGCAGTTTGCGCGGCGTGCCATCCGGTTTGCTGGCATCAAAAACCACCCGACCTTTGTAACCCACCACTTTGGCGATGGTTTGCGCCAGCTCACGGATAGTGCAGTCAACGCCCGTGCCGACGTTAATGTGCGACAGCATCGGCTGGGTGTTCTCCTGCCAGACTTCGTGCGCCAGCTCCATCACATGAATGCTCGCCGCTGCCATATCATCAACGTGCAGAAATTCGCGCATCGGCGTACCGCTGCCCCACACCACCACGTCCGGCGCATTCTGTGTCGTCGCCTCATGGAAGCGACGCAGCAATGCTGGGATCACATGCGAATTACTCGGGTGGAAGTTGTCGTGTGGCCCGTACAGGTTGGTCGGCATGACTGAGCGGTAATCCCGTCCGTACTGGCGGTTGTAAGATTCACACAGTTTGATCCCGGCGATTTTGGCAATGGCATAAGGCTCGTTGGTCGGCTCCAGCGTGCCCTGCAACAACTCGCTTTCTGCCATCGGCTGTTTTGCCAGTTTCGGGTAGATGCAGGACGATCCGAGAAACAGCAGTTTGTTCACGTCGTTCTGATGCGCGGCGTGAATGATGTTGCTCTCAATCATCATGTTCTGGTAGATGAAATCTGCCGGATAGGTGTTGTTGGCAACAATACCGCCCACTTTCGCCGCCGCCAGATAGACCTGGTCAATGCTTTCGCTGGCAAAGAAATCATGCACTGCGCGGCTGTCCAGCAGGTTCAGTTCATCGCGGGTGCGTAATACCAGCTCCACATCACCGCGCTGTTCGAGCTGCCGCCTGATGGCGGAACCGACCATCCCGCGATGGCCAGCGATAAAAATGCGTTGTTTACTCATGCTTATGACTCCAGCGCGATCGCCACGTCGTAGCCGTGAGATTTCAGCAGAGAGTGTTTTTTCGCCGCTTCAAGGTCATTAGCCACCATTTCAGATACCATTTCTCTGAGGGTGATTTCCGGTTTCCAGCCCAGTTTTTCGTGCGCTTTGGTCGGGTCACCGAGCAGCGTTTCAACTTCAGCCGGACGGAAGTAGCGCGGGTCAACGGCGATAATCACATCACCCGGTTTAACGCCCGGCGCGTCATGCCCGGTGACGGAAACCACAATGCCCTTCTCTTCAACACCCGTGCCTTCAAAGCGCAGTTTGATGCCCAGTTGTGCCGCCGCCATTTCCACGAACTGACGCACGGAGTACTGAACACCGGTGGCAATAACGAAATCTTCCGGTTGTTCCTGTTGCAGCATCATCCACTGCATTTTTACGTAGTCTTTGGCGTGGCCCCAGTCACGCAGGGAATCCATATTGCCGAGATACAGGCACGACTCCAGCCCCTGGGCGATGTTGGCGATTGCGCGGGTGATTTTGCGGGTAACGAAAGTCTCGCCACGGCGCGGGGATTCATGGTTAAAGAGAATGCCGTTACAGGCGTACATGCCGTAGGATTCGCGGTAGTTAACGGTGATCCAGTAGGCGTACAGTTTGGCAACCGCATACGGAGATCGCGGGTAGAACGGCGTGGTCTCTTTCTGCGGAATTTCCTGCACCAGACCGTACAGTTCAGAAGTGGAAGCCTGATAGAAACGGGTTTTCTTTTCCAGACCGAGGAAGCGGATCGCCTCCAGCAGGCGCAGCGTACCCATCGCATCGACGTCTGCGGTATATTCCGGTGACTCAAAAGAAACCGCAACGTGGCTCATTGCGCCCAGGTTGTACACTTCATCCGGCTGCACTTCACGCAAAATGCGCGTCAGGTTGGAGGTATCACTCAGGTCGCCATAATGCAGATGGAATTTCGGGTTACAGGTGTGCGGATCCTGATAAATGTGATCCACGCGCTCGGTGTTGAATGACGATGCACGACGCTTAATACCATGCACCTCGTAACCTTTTTCCAGCAGAAACTCTGCCAGGTAAGAACCGTCTTGTCCGGTTACACCGGTGATGAGAGCGACTTTTGACATGTCTTATTCCTCTGTATTTTTTGAATTTATTCAGTTTCAACGCGTTTGCGTATCACCACTGCGGGGTGCCCCCGACAAACCACATTTGCCGGAAGCGATTTAAAAACACTGCTTCGCGCACCCACGACGGTGCCGTCGCCGATCGTGACGCCAGGGGCAACAAAGACATCGGTTGCCAGCCAGCATTTCTCGCCAATCACAATAGGCGTGGCGTTAATGGTGAAATGTTGACTTGCATGGTCGTGGCTACCAGTGCATAAATAACTTTTTTGCGATATCACCGAATGTGCGCCAATGGTTATTTCACCGAGGGTATATAAATTGACCTCATCGCCGACCCACGCGTAATCACCTAACGTTAATTTCCACGGATAGGTAATTTTTACTGACGGACGAATGACTACGTTTTTTCCTATTTTTGCGCCGAATAAACGTAATAAAAATGCCCGCCAGCGATACAATACTTGTGGCGACCAGGCAAATATTGTTGCCTGTACTGCCCACCACAATTGCACTTTAATAGCGTTGCCCCCCCGGAACCCTTTCGGCACCGAGAATCCACTTAAATCCTGCATCGTTTTCCCTTATATTCAGCTTTTGTTATATAAGGCTTTCGTCTTTGAGGTCGTACGTTGGCGTAAATGCCAGGATAATTCAGCCCAAAAGCCAGGCACGTGCAATATCTGCCGTTGGACTTTTTTGGCGTCAGCACACAATTCCATATTATTGGTGGTTGATACCCCACCCATAGAAAATTCAGACACCAGGCCATTGAGTTTTTTAAATGCATAACCTGCTTTATACATTTTGGCTGCCAGCGCGTAATCGGAAGAAACTTTATATTCCAGGTCATAACGCCATTTTTTCAAACCGGATACCGGGAAAAATATCGCCTGATGACTGGCGGGCAGGCTGTGATAAATATACCAACCCGGTTTGGCGCTACGTTTAATTTTATGCCCGTCGCCAAAATCCAGCAGCGCATCGCCGGTGATCATCATGTTATCTTTTTGCACTTTTAACTTACGGACAAAATTTGCGGCATCCTGATGAAAAATATCGCCTGAATTGAGAAACAGCGCGAACTTGCCTTGCGCCATTTCAATACCTTTGTTCATGGCGTCGTAGATACCGTTATCTGGCTCGCTGACAAAGCGTAGGTTATAGATACCATTGAGATTTTCCAGATACTCACGGGTGCCGTCATTGGAACCGCCATCAACAACAATCCATTCGAAGCTGATATCGTCCGCCTGCGCCAGATGCGCCAGCGAGGCGTGTGTTTTGACTATTCCTTCGAGGTTACGAAACGCGACAGTGATTATGCTAAGCAACATGTTTTACCTCGTAATACCCGTCATACTTCAAGCTGCATGTGCGTTGGTTTTCCTCGCTCACCCACTTCCTGCAACTCGAATTATTTAGGGTGTATATTTAACGCTTTTCGCAAAATAAACGGGCAGACGATTAAAAACGCATATTCCGGGCTAAATATCGAACCGGTAAAAAACAGCGATACCGGAGTAAAAAGATATAATTGCACGCGAAAATTGCGGTTATCACCAAAAGCGTTGATCATCATTTTTATCACTTTTCCCATGTACCACAGCGATAGAAGCACCGCGAACCAGGAAAAATAAATAGTCAGCAAATATAAACCATTGTCTATGGTTTTTCCGACATCCGCACCGTTAAATATTCCGAATGATGCGACATATTCATAAAGTGAGCCAAATCTGACTACACCGTCAATATGGGTCAAAGAATAACCGACCATAACCAGCGGACCGACAATACGATAATACGATGACGATCCTTCTGTACCTAAATCGCCCAGACGGGTGGAAATATAAGGGAACGCGATTACCACACCAACCAGGAATACAGCCAGAGAAATCAATGCTAACGGTAACTTTTTCTTAATCGCCTCTTTATTCAGATATTGAAATGCCCACTCCAGCAAATAAAAAAGGATAAAGGTCATAACCCCTGAAAACGATCCGGATAATATTATCCCTGCGAGAATCATAGCATCGGTTTTAGGCGTTTTGATACCAAACTGTTTGATGCTGAGCCAAATTGAGATTAATGCCAGAGCGAAAAATGCCGGTTCGAAATAAAGTGCTGTCGTGCGCTTGCCGCCGAATTTAATGAAATTCAGCACATAGCTGTTGCTGTAAATCAGATATTTCGAAATCGACTCCATAATACTGCTACCGCCGGTGAGGATAATTTGCGCCATCTCCACCGCCGCCAGCACCACCACCAACCCGACCACCAGATAAAAGAAACGTAATATCTTGCGATGGTTGTGTGGCGAAATCGTTTTAAAGCGAATACTCCACACCATGCCAATAATGATCACAATATAGACAAACAGCATGGTTGAAGTGACGTATTTACTGGCATCCAGCGACTGACCAAACAGGTAGTTAAACGCCGTGAGTCCCGCGCCAATCCCCAAGGCAATCATCAATTTTTTAACGCTGATGCGCTCTAAAAACAGCAGTAACAAGACAGGTAAAAAAGTGACGATGGTGATGGGGAAACTTTCGCCAAGCTGGGCGATTTTGACGTTAACCAGCAGGTAGATCAGCGGCAGCAGCAGGTAGCTACAGATTCTGATAGAAGTTGACATACTCCTCCAGCATCTGTTGTCCACTGTAGGCGGCGCGGCTGCGCTGGCTGAATTCAGCCAGCGTGGTACCAAATATCGCCTGTGCGATTTCCGGTTTGCTTAACTGCACCAGTTGCAGCACATCTTCTTCGCTGACGGTTTTACCACCGGATTTTTGCAGCACTTCCCGCGCCGCATCGCTATGGGTGGCGATCACCGGCACGCCAATCGATAACGCCTCACACAAAATCAGCGGGTAGTTATCGACGCGAGAACTGAACACCAGCGCATCCATCTGATTGAGCACGCTCATTAACTTGCGCTTGTCAGTTTCAAAGCCGTGATTGACAACGTTACCAGCGGTGAACGGCGAGAACTTACCAAAGGTATGCAGTTCGATTTTGTCACCCAGCGCCATCATCTCGCGTACCAGTTGCTGGTTAGTTTTGCCGTCGTAACGCAGGTCATGCGCCACCACCGCGATTTTCGGCTTGCCCTGGGTTTCGCGTACCGGAGGCAAGTCCGCCAGAATCGCTTCGGTTGCCATATCAATGCCATTATTGATAATCCGGCAACGCCCTGGACCGTACAGACTATTGAAAGCATCAGCCACATGCTGGCTGGGGGAAATAAACTGACAGCCCAGTGCCAGCATCTCGCGGAATAACTGGCGTTTACCCGCCACCAGCTGGTGCGCGCGATCAATCTTCACCGGTGGATAGTTATTTAAGGTCGGGCATTTCTGGCAGCCCGTTTTCCAGCCTTCGCAACCGTCGGTAAAGGCGCAGCGTCCGGTAACGCTCCAATGGTCGTGTAGCGTCCAGACCAGAGTGACATCCGGTTTATGGTTTTTCACTTTTTCGCAAAAGCGCACCACGCTCTTAAGATTCAACCAGTAGCTGTGCAGCACATGAAAATGCAGAACCACCGGGCCCGGTGTGCGAGTAATGGTGCGATATAACTCATTGAAATTGCCGAACAGATCGCGATTAAGCAGACGAAACAACGCAATGTTCGCCATCGCGGTCATCCGTGGCGTATGTTTGATGACCTGCGGATAGTTCTGATGGCTGACGCTCTCTTTGCCGCCTTTGCCGTAGCCGTAGACAAAATGTGACGCCAGCCCCTGTTGCAGCGCGCGCTGGTGGAGATCTAACGCCACACCTGCTGCCCCGCCTTCCGCCAGTCGCACATTAAATTGCAGAATATTCATTTAATTACCTTCACTCGCGCTTTTTCTCCCACCACCAGCGCGTTGTCCGGGACAGAGTCGAGCACCACGCTGCCCGCGCCCACGGTGACGTTGTTACCAATCGTGATATCACCAAGAATAATGACGTTGGCACCGAGTTCGACGCCGTTGCCAATGTGTGGACATGCCATGTTATCGGCACCACGATTGCCGATAGTGACGCCGTGACGAATGGTGAAATCATCCCCCGCTACCACGTTTTTATTGATCACTACGGCGTAACCGTGATGGATAGTAAAGCGTCGGCCAATGGTCGCGGCGGCCTGGATTTCATAACCGAAAAAGCATTCGGTGATAATGCGATACAGCACCAGCAGCGGGGCCGCCCAAAGATTGTTGAGGACGTTCTTTTTGCGCCACACCGAACAAAAATGAGCAGCGCGATAGGCGAGAACCATGCAGCACGGGCGTAAACTCCAGCTGTTGGCGCGCAGATCTTCCAGCATCTTTAGCGCCCCCGAATACCATCAGCCAGACGTTTGCCGTTACGCACCGACAGCAGCGTCAGCAAAGTGCGCCAGGTCATGCGTTTATTGCGGATCTGGTAGAGGGTAAACAGCTGATATTTTTTGCTGGCGCGGTCGAATTTGTCTTTGTGCTTGCGGTAAAAGTGGAAGTATCCGGAGAATTTTTTCGGTGACGAGGTGATCTGCATTTCGCCGTGATTGATATGCAGGATCTGCGTCGCCTCTTCTACTTTCCACGGTTCGCCGTACTCCACCACCATCCGCAGGAAGATGTCGTAATCCTGTGCCGCTTTCAGTTCGGTATCGAACAAGCACTCTTTGAAACGCCACGCCCAGGTAAAGACCTGATTGCCAATGATATTGCGTTTGTAAAACAGGCGGCGTGAATACGGCGATTTGGGATACAGCGGCAAACTTGCCGGTTGGGAATAGACTTCGCCCTGGCAAACGTAGTCGTTAGCGTACAAAAAGGCGTTTGTGACCAGTTGCTGTTTATGGGCGAGGAAGACGCTCAGGCGGTTGGGTGTCCATTCATCATCATCATCGATCCCGGTGATGTATTCCCCTTGCGCCAGCATAATCGCCTGGTTACGTACCGCGCACGCTCCGCTGTTAATGTCGTTGTGAATGTAAGTGATACGCGGATCGTTGAGGGCGGTGACGTACTGTTGTAGTTGTTCCCAGGAGGTGGAGCAATCATCCACGATGATCATCTCCCAGTTACTGTAGTCCTGGCGCAGGACCGATTTTATCGCCCGAATCGCCAGTTGTTGGCGGTTCCAGGTCGGCATATAGATTGAAATCAGCGGATTGTCTTTCATAGGTTGTTCTCCCGGCTTATGAGCTGGTTTGCTTACCGGATGCGGCGTGAACGCCTTATCCGGCCTACGGGGCGGTGCGAATGCAGGCGTCGTTATTTCGCATCCGACTTATATTCGTATTCGTAATAGCCATAATCCTGATACGCGCTGGCGCGGCGGAAGATGGAGTTCAGAATCACCCCTTTCACCGGAATACCGTTTTGCTCAAAGCGGCTCAGACTGGTTTCCACTTCTTTCAATGTGTTGACCGCATAACGCGCCACCATCAATGTGGTTCCGACATGACGACCAACTATAGCCGCATCGGTCACTGCCAGAATCGGCGGCGTATCAATCAACACCAGGTCGTAGTTTTTACTCGCCCAGTTCACCAGTTCGGCAAAACGTTCGCTCATCAACAGTTCCGAAGGATTTGGCGGTACCTGACCGCGCGGGATCAGGTCAAATTTGGCAATAGAGGTCGGTTTAGCAGCGGTAGTAATATCGCCCTGACCAATCAGAATTTCCGACAGGCCATTGACGTTATTAGTGCCCAACAGCTCGTGGGTGTAGCCTTTGCGCATATCGCAGTCGATCAACAACACCCGTTTATTGGTCTGGCTGATCACCGCCGCCAGGTTGGCGCAGACAAAGGTTTTACCGATTGACGGGCTAACTCCGGTCATCATCAACACATTGTTCTGCGCCTGCATCATCGCGAAGTGCAGACTGGTACGCAGACTGCGGATGGCTTCAATCGCCAGATCGGTTGGATTCCCCACCGCCAGTAGCTGGCTCTGTTTATAGCGTTTAATCCCTTTGATGGTTTTGACGCTATCGCGCGCTTTCTGCCACTCCGACAGCGGGATGCTGGCATAGACGCTGATACCGTGTTCTTCCAGCACCTGCGGGCTTTCAATGCCGCGATTAAACAACGAGCGCAGCAGCACACCCACGATAGAGAGCATCAGGCCGAGGATAATCGCCCCAAGGATAATCAGCCCTTTCTTCGGTTTTAGCACACCAGGCTGAGTGATTGCCGGGTCAACAATGCGCACATCGCCGACGGTGCTGGCTTCGGTGATTTTCAGCTCCTGTTCTTTATTCAGCAGTTGCATATAGACCTGCTGCCCAGACTCGACATCGCGGGTCAGACGGACAATTTCCTGCTGGGTTTTCGGCATCGCCGTTACGCGACCATTAAGTTTGGCTTTTTCGTCTTCCAGCGCCTGCCGTTTCTCCAGCAGCGTGCGGTACGCCGGGTGAACTTTGGTGTACAGCTTGGAGATTTCCGCCTCTTTAAAGGTCAGTTCGTTCAACTGCGCGTCGATGTTCACCATCGAATCGAGCACCGCTTTCGCTTCCAGCGGCAGATCAACGGAATCTTTATCCTGACGGAAGGCATTCAGTTTGTTTTCGGCAACATCAAGGCGGCTACGTACTTCAGGTAACTGTTGCGCGAGAAAAGCGAGGCTTTTCGACGCTTCCGCCGATTTGCGCTCAATATTTTGTTCCTGATAGTTACGGGCGATGCTGTTAAGAATGTCGCGGATCTGTTCGCGATCTTCACCGGTATAAGTCAGGCTCAGAACACCTGCGTCTTTGCCGTTCTCCGTTACCGTCAGGCTGTTTTGCAGTTGGTTGATCATCCCCAGCGTGGAGTATTTGGTGACGGTAAACTCACTGCCCGGGCTGGCGTGAATGGCTTCAACCATCAGTGTGACGCCTTCTTTTTTCAGCATCTGGCCCGCTTGCCCACGGGCGCTTAAGCCGCCGTCGCTGCTCAAAGTGTAGTTTTTGTCATCAAGCACATTAAGCGTAAACACCTGATCCGCCATCTCTTTCGGGCGGTTAAAGGTGGTGACTTTCACCGTCTCGTTCTGACGTCCCATCAGGCGATCCCAGCCCGCACCGAAAATCGGGAACGTGTTTTTGCTCACCGCAATATCGAGGTCGAGATCGTCCACCGTTTTACCAAGCACAAGGCGCGAACGAATCAACTGGATCTCGGCGTCCGATGCAGGCGGTTTGTTGGCTAATGCCGATCCGATATCCTGCACTAACGAATTGCCGCTGCTTTGCTCGATTTGTACCAGTGCGTCGGCGCTATAAATCGGCGTGGCAAAGAAGGTGTAAACCACAGCACAGAGGGCAAATACGGCGGTGATGCCAATCACCCACCAGCGCGCTTCAATGACGGTGCCGACCAGGCGACCAATATCGATTTCATCACTGCCCGTTACCGGAGCGGCATGTTGTTTTACTTTTTCTGTCATTCTTATACCTGCTCTGCGTTCAATGCCTGCGCCCACTGGCGGGCAGACCGTTCAAGTAATGTGTACACCGCTGCAAACGTTTCCCGGCTTTTGCGATACGGATCGGGGATTTCACATTCGTTATCCCAGTGACCAAACAGCATCACTTTGCCGCGCATCTCGGGTGCCATCTCGCATAAGCGTTCGATATGGCGCTTTTCCATGGTCAGAATCAGGTCGTAGTTGCGACACAGACGGCGGCTGATTTGCCGTGCGCAATGACCTTCCAGGGACAGTTGATGTTCTGCGGCGACGCTGATAGCGGTAGGATCAGCGCCCTTACCGACCAGCGCGCCGAGTCCAGCGGACTCCACTTTTAGCTCCGGGTGATAACGTTGCAGTAAGCGTTCCGCCGTCGGGGAACGGCAAATATTGCCGACACAGACAACTAAGATGTTGTTAAACATGACGATTACCAGTTATGAATGTCGCTGGCTGTATCCGTCATGTAACGGACACCGCTAATAGTTGGCAGCAACTGATTGATCAGACGGTTCCAGCGGGAAACCGGGGCGGTGGTGACATACACCACGTCATAAGGCTGCAGGCGGAATTCTGTCGCCATCACCAGCGACGTGGCATCGGACATATCCAGCTGGTAGATATTGGCAATCTTGCCGTTACGCCCGCCCTCGCCTTTCAGCGGACGAATGACAAAGATGCCGCTGGCGTTGGAGGTGGTCATGTCGATGCCTTCAGCATTGCCCAGGGCTTCAGTCAGGGTCATGCCGCTAAAGTCCATTTTCAGGGTGCTCTGTTTCTTCACTTCACCCATCACAAACACTTTCAGATCATCATTACGTGGCACGTAAAGAATATCGCCGGGGTAAAGCAGTCGGTTCTGATTGAGGTCGCCGTTTTGCATCAGCGCCTGCAAAGAAATGCGCTCTTCACGACCATTGTGTGTTAGCACCACGTTGCGCCAGTCAGCGGTGTCGGTCAGGCCACCTGCGGCGTTGATAGCGTCGAGAATGGTCAGAGGCACGTTGGTAATGGCCTGTTGACCGGATTTATTCACCTGACCGGAGATATAGGCTTTTTGCGAGCGGAAGGCGGCGATATTAACGTCCACCTGCGGGTCAGCGATGTACGTCGCTAAGCGCCCGGTAATATCACTGCGGATTTCAGCGAGCGTTTTCCCCACGACGTGAACCTTGCCGATATACGGGTAGAACATGGTGCCGTCAGGCTGTACCCAGTTGCCGGTGTCGCTGGAGCTGCGGTACTGACCGGCTGGCGTGGTGAGTTCCGGGTGATCCCAGACGGTGACATTAAGAACGTCCCCCGGCCCGACGCGATACTGGTAATTCGCGATCTCACTTTCCAGCGTCATATTGGGGCGCGCTACGTTGGGTCGTGGGCGTAATTGATCAATCAGGCGCGGGGTTAACGGATAAACATTCACCATTTTGTCGAGGTCGAAATCAGCGTCCTGCTGTTTGATGACGTCTTTCCCCATCGTCGACATATTGCTGCCCGGAAGTACTGTGCAACCGCTTATCAAGGTTACTGACACCAATAATGGCATCAATTTCATTTTGGATTTCATCATTGTTTATTTATCACTTTGGCAGAGTAATTATCCTGTGCACTATTAATAGCAATGTCGCCATGCACATTTACCTTGCAGTTAATTGAATAAAAATTTAACTGGCATCAGTCCTAAAAAAATTGATTTCATCCGCAGGCTATTGACAGAATAATTCAGACTGGTCTTTCAGGCATCCAGACACGCTACCGCCCCTGGCTTTTTAGCTACCAATACACTGATTTAGTTTAATTTTTCAAACCCTCTCTGCATACAGTCGTTGATGAGAAAGGGTTATTGCGGAAATTAATTTCCGAATATAAGGTGACATTATGGTAATTGAATATTGGCTCTCCAATAATGCAGGAGGAAGTGTTACAGCTAACGGAATAGCAGGCAAGGTAACAATTCGGCAATTGGCTATTTTTAAGAATTATATTAAGTGTCATTCAATATGGTTTTTAGGAGTTTCTTTAGGTTGACAATATTTAATATGGCGTCTCCACATGCGATATTTCTTAAATGACGTTTTATTATTACCACTTATAATTCGGGGATAATGTGAGGTTATAACCCTCAAATAATATGAGATAAATAGTGCTGCAACATTGCATTTTTGCCCCGATTTATCCATGATCGAATTGTGACATTTGTCATACAACGAATAGGTTTTGTACTTACTATGGAATGGATTGCCGATCCGTCTATCTGGGCTGGGTTAATCACGCTGATTGTGATCGAACTGGTCCTCGGCATTGATAACCTGGTCTTTATTGCCATCCTCGCCGAAAAACTACCGCCTAAGCAGCGCGACCGCGCACGGGTTACCGGGCTCCTGCTGGCGATGTTAATGCGCCTGTTACTGCTGGCGTCAATCTCCTGGCTGGTCACCCTGACTCAACCGCTGTTCAGCTTCCGCTCGTTTACCTTTAGCGCCCGCGACTTAATCATGCTGTTTGGTGGTTTCTTCCTGTTGTTCAAAGCCACGATGGAGTTGAACGAACGGCTGGAAGGGAAAGACAGCAATAACCCCACACAACGCAAAGGTGCGAAGTTCTGGGGGGTGGTGACACAAATTGTGGTGCTGGACGCCATCTTCTCACTCGACTCGGTGATTACCGCCGTCGGGATGGTCGACCATTTACTGGTCATGATGGCCGCCGTCGTTATCGCTATTAGCCTGATGTTGATGGCCAGCAAGCCGTTAACCCAGTTTGTTAACAGTCACCCGACGATCGTTATTCTCTGCTTAAGCTTCCTGTTGATGATTGGCTTTAGCCTGGTGGCGGAAGGTTTCGGCTTCGTCATTCCGAAAGGCTACCTGTACGCTGCCATTGGTTTCTCGGTGATGATCGAGGCGCTCAATCAGTTGGCTATCTTTAACCGGCGACGTTTTCTTTCCGCTAACCAGACACTGCGCCAGCGGACTACCGAAGCGGTAATGCGCCTGCTTAGCGGGCAAAAAGAAGATGCGGAACTGGACGCCGAAACCGCGTCTATGCTGGTGGATCATGGTAACCAGCAAATCTTTAATCCGCAGGAACGGCGGATGATTGAGCGGGTACTTAATCTTAACCAGCGTACCGTCAGCAGCATTATGACGTCGCGCCACGATATTGAGCATATCGATCTCAACGCGCCGGAAGATGAGATCCGCCAGTTACTGGAGCGAAATCAGCATACGCGGCTTGTCGTTACTGATGGCGATGACGCAGAAGATTTGCTCGGTGTTGTTCACGTTATCGACCTGTTACAACAGTCACTGCGCGGCGAACCGCTCAACCTGCGGGTGTTGATTCGCCAGCCGCTGGTGTTCCCGGAAACCTTGCCGTTGTTACCTGCCCTGGAGCAGTTCCGTAATGCCCGCACACACTTTGCTTTTGTGGTGGATGAGTTTGGCTCGGTGGAAGGGATTGTGACATTAAGTGACGTCACTGAAACCATTGCCGGTAACTTACCGAACGAAGTGGAAGAGATCGACGCCCGCCATGATATTCAGAAGAATGCGGACGGTTCCTGGACGGCGAATGGTCATATGCCGCTGGAAGATCTGGTGCAATATGTGCCGTTGCCGCTGGATGAAAAACGTGAATATCACACCATTGCCGGGCTATTGATGGAATATTTGCAGCGTATTCCAAAACCTGGCGAAGAAGTTCAGGTGGGAGATTATTTGCTTAAAACGTTGCTGGTGGAAAGCCATCGCGTGCAGAAGGTGCAAATTATTCCGCTACGTAAGGATGGCGAGATGGAGTACGAAGTGTGATAAAACATCAAATGCGCAGGTTCAAACTGCGCATTTGATTTATACAAAATTTAGTATAATCTAAGGATGGAGTAATGAGAAAAAAGCTGGCTTTTCTTGATACCAGTCTTGACGATTTACGCGCATTTCCAGAATCGTCTCGACAGGAAATTGGCTATCAACTCGACAGGATCCAACAAGGGTTAAACCCATACGACTGGAAACCTTTTTCAACTATCGGCCCTGGTGTGCGAGAGATTCGTACTCGCGATGCTGATGGGATCTATCGCGTCATGTATATCGCAAAATTTGAAGAAGCGGTTTACGTATTGCATTGTTTTCAAAAGAAAACACAGACTACCAGTCAATCGGATGTTGATTTAGCCAAACGACGCTATAAAGAACTTGTTCAGGAGCGGAAAAATGAAAATTGAAACCTTTGATAGTGTGTGGGATGCGGTGAGTGACACCCCTGAACAAGCGGAAAATATGCGGATCCGTGCCGAACTTGTAACGATCATTAATAACTGGATTGAACAACAAGGGTTTAGCCAGGCTCAAGCAGCGTCTGCTTTAGGGGTCACTCAACCTCGCATATCTGAACTTGCCAGAGGTAAGATCCAGATCTTTAGTATCGATAAATTGATTACCATGATGGCTCATGCAGGATTGCATATTCAACGTATTGAAATTCAATATCCACATGCTGCTTAGTGCTATAAATACAGATGGCGACAAATTGACGCCGCCATCTGCATAACTTGTCTTACATCTTCTCCAGCAACTTCTTCACATCTTTGCCATTGCGGGAATCTTTATTCCGCTCGGCCCAGTCATTCAGGCGACGTTTCGCTTCGTCCTGTAGATGTTTGCGCAGTAACTGATCCACTTGCAGGCTGTAATTGAGTTGCTGCCAGTTGCCATAAACCCGCAGCGGTACTGGCGTTTCTTTGAGGAAATCAATCAGTTTGCTTTCTCCGTTCCAGCCACCAATCACACGAATGTCAAACTGGGTGTCGCAGGTTTGATCTGCCAGATTCAACATGCCTTCCCCTGTCAGCGCCAGCACTGGCGATTGACCTTGCATGTCGTTTAACGTCACGACGCCATCCTTCAACGTCAAATCGGTGGTAAAGCGGCCAAGACGCGTTACGTTATCGAAGTTTTCAGCGGCCTTCACATCACCACCATTACGTTCTACCGCTTGCTGAATCATCTGCTGGAAGTTCATCCCTTCCATGCGCGTGTCGGTCATTTCGACATGTGCCTGTCCTTGCCAGTTATGGCGGAATGCGTCGGCATCTATGTCAGCACCGGAGAAATCACCAGCCAGTGACATCTTTCCGGTCAACGAAATCGGATAGTTAAACGCCTTCAGAATGGTACCAATCTCAACGTTTTCCAGCCGTGGCTGGAAGTTTATCCGCGGATTTATTGATGTCGCGTCCAGCGTGCCCGGCAGCGAAACCTGTCCACCGTTAAGCTTGCCCTGCAGTTGAGTAATTTCCAGCAAACCCGACTTGTTGGTCATTTGCGTGGCAACGTCTGTAAAATTCATTCCGCGCCAGCGCACGTTACTGGCCTGCAACAAAATATCAGCCGTAAAGCCTTGCAATCCCTGATAGGCCGGTTCATCAATACGCGAAGAAATGACCGGGCGCGGCAACGTTGATTGGCTCTGCCCTTGCTGCGCGGCACCGTTCTCACCGTTCGCTGTTTCATTAAGGGGGATGAGGTTGTCAAGATTCAGTTGCGGGAATTGCAGTCTCAGCTGCCATTCCGGTTTCTCTGTCAACGTGACCTGTGCTTGCCCGCTCAGCGTACTGTCATTGGCGGTCAAACTAATTTGGTTAAATGAAAGGCGTTTATGTGACTCCTGCCACTGGGCCTGGAAACTCCCCTGCCCCTGAATACCTTGTTTTGGTAAATTGGCACCCTGCAACTGCCAGTTAATTTGTTCAATAGCCGCCGTTAAATCATGCGGATAATCAGAAGCATCTACCGTACCGTTAAGGGATATCGTGAGGTCGCGCTGATCGCGATTAACCCGCCCGGAGAACTCAAATGAGCCACGATGTTGGGGATCTTGTTCCATTTGCAGGCGGATATTGCGGATTGTCACCTGCTCGTCATCTTCATGCTGGAACACCAGCACGCTGTCCGCCACCTTAAGACTGGATATATCAAACGACCATCCGCGATCGTCTGACAGATCCGGCAAGGTATTGTCGCGCGGTGCAACCGGAGCGTCTTCACTGCGCACAGCTTCCGTCTGCGGCGTCAGTTGGATCACTGCCCCCTTTAGCATCACCTGCTTAACGCTCAGTTGATGACTCAGTAGTGGTAAAAGCGCCACGTCCAGACGCATGTTGTCGGCGCGAACCAGTGGCTGGCTCGCGCCCTGCGCGGTGAGAGACATTCGCCCGGAGAGGATACTAAGCTGCGGCCAGACGTGCCAACGCAGTGGCCCGTCGAGCTGCAATTGATAACCGCTACGTGCAGCAACTTGCTTGACCATATAGTCGCGGAAATCATTCGGATTCACCAGCAACACTAACGCAGATAACCCGGCCACCAGCACGACCAGGAGTATCATCAGCGTCGTCAGAAATCGTCTCATGGTATCCTCAATGGGCCTGAATTAGTCTTTATCGATTCGGCTGGCTACCGCGCCCTGCTGGTTGCGATATTTCGCATCTTCACGGCGGTTGTAAGGTCGCGCCGCCGGGCCGGAAAGCGGCTCAAAGCTCAGCGCACCAATTAACATGCCCGGACGCAGCGCCAGCGGCAGCTTACCGGAGTTGTAGAACTCCAGCACAATACAGCCAGACCAGCCCGGATCGATACGGTGCGCGGTGACGTGCACCATAAGCCCCAGACGCGCCAGTGAGGAACGACCGTCCAGCCAGCCCACCAGATCGGCTGGCAGCGTCACCGACTCCAGCGTCACCGCCAGCGCCAGCTCTCCTGGGTGAAGATAGAACGCCTCGCTTTCATCGAGAACGATCTCATCGCTCATCACGCGGTCAAGCGCGGCGCTCACTTCATCTTTGGGACCGCTCAGATCGATAAACGCTGCCGTGTGACCACGGAAGGTACGAAATTTATTGCCCAGGCGCACATCCACCGTCGCGCCGTTAATACGCTCCACTGGCGGACGTGGGTTGATCGACAAACGGCCTTCATCAAGCCAGGCTTCAATATCTCGGTCACACAGACGCATGGCATTTTCTCCTTTCGCGCATCACTCCCTTAACGCCAATTACGTCAAGGGCATACCAGGTTATCACTGAACGGTACACAATTTATCAAGCTTATTCAAAGAACTGACTTATTTTCGCTTTCAATATATCGATGGCGATGCGGTTTTTCCCGCCGCGCGGCACGATAATGTCCGCATATTGTTTAGAAGGCTCAATGAATTGCAGAAACATCGGGCGCACGGTTTTTTGATATTGCGCCATCACTGAATCCATTGAACGCCCACGCTCGTTAACGTCACGCTTGATGCGGCGCATCAGGCAGATATCCAGCGGGGTATCAACGAAAATTGAGAAGTTAAGTTCGTCACGCAAACGCGCATCCGTTAGCAGCAAAATGCCTTCGAGAATGATGACTTTCTTCGGCTCAACCGTCACCGTTTCTTTCATACGCGTATGTTCAACATAGCTGTAAACCGGCAGGTCAATTGCCGAGCCGCGTTTCAATGCTTGTAAATGCTCAAGCAGCAGGCTGTGATCCATCGCGCTGGGATGGTCGTAGTTGGTCTTAACGCGTTCTTCCATCGACAGATGGCTTTGATCTTTGTAATAGCAGTCTTCGGGAATTACGCCGATGTGTTCATCACCGACTTGCTCACGTAATTCACGATAAAGGGTACTGGCAATAAGACTCTTGCCGGAAGCCGATGCGCCAGCGATACCGATAATGACGCACTGATGAGACTGATCAGTCATATATTTAGCGACCTGATTAACCTGGATGTTAGGAAGGGGGCGACGAAGCGCCAAACGCGGCAATTATAGGGATTTCATCCGCCTGATACCAGTCGAATAGCGTTGCCGCGCGCTCAGAGTTAATTGTTGACGAAGAATTCCCGGTGGCAAATTACGTTGATCAGTTTTATACAAGGTAAAAAATGTTATACGCAGTTGCGCAAATTATCCGCCTTTACGTCACTTTATGAGCAATTCGCATATAAAATGTAAAACTTTTGTACTAGCATAAACACAGAAACGAATACTGGCGACCTGGCCTTGCGGATAAAGCGGTAATGAGCAAACAATCACAGCATGTATTAATTGCCCTGCCCCACCCGCTGCTTCACCTGGTCAGTTTAGGTTTAGTCTCGTTTATCTTCACCCTTTTCTCACTTGAGCTTTCGCAGTTTGGCACCCAACTCGCCCCACTGTGGTTCCCGACCTCCATCATGATGGTGGCGTTTTATCGCCATGCCGGGCGCATGTGGCCGGGAATTGCGCTGAGCTGCTCGCTGGGAAATATCGCCGCATCCATCCTGCTTTTTTCCACCAGCTCGCTGAACATGACCTGGACGACCATCAATATTGTTGAAGCCGTGGTCGGGGCAGTGCTGCTACGTAAATTGCTGCCGTGGTATAACCCCTTGCAAAATCTGGCTGACTGGCTGCGTCTGGCACTCGGCAGCGCCATTATTCCGCCTCTGTTGGGGGGTGTTCTGGTTGTCCTGCTGACGCCCGGAGACGATCCTCTCAGGGCATTTTTGATATGGGTACTGTCAGAATCCATCGGCGCTCTGGCACTGGTGCCGCTGGGATTGTTATTTAAACCACACTATCTGCTGCGCCATCGCAACCCAAGGTTGCTTTTTGAGTCGCTGCTCACGTTAGCCATCACGCTGACGTTAAGCTGGCTTTCGATGCTGTATCTGCCGTGGCCTTTTACTTTCATTATTGTGCTGTTGATGTGGAGCGCCGTGCGCCTGCCACGAATGGAAGCCTTTTTGATCTTCCTTACCACGGTGATGATGGTGTCGCTGATGATGGCCGCGGATCCCTCCCTGCTTGCTACGCCGCGTACGTACCTGATGAGCCATATGCCGTGGCTACCGTTTTTGCTGATCCTGCTGCCCGCCAACATCATGACGATGGTGATGTATGCCTTTCGTGCGGAACGCAAACACATTTCCGAAAGCGAAACCCGCTTTCGGAACGCGATGGAATATTCCGCTATCGGCATGGCGTTAGTGGGCACCGAGGGACAATGGCTGCAATCCAACAAAGCGCTCTGCCAGTTTCTCGGTTACAGTCAGGAAGAGCTGCGCGGACTCACCTTTCAGCAAGTGACCTGGCCGGAGGATCTCAATAAAGATCTCCAACAGGTTGAAAAGCTGATAAGCGGTGAAATAAACACCTATTCAATGGAAAAACGTTACTACAACCGCAATGGCGATGTTGTCTGGGCGTTGCTTGCCGTCTCACTGGTGCGCCACACGGATGGCACGCCGCTCTATTTTATCGCTCAGATTGAAGACATTAACGAGCTAAAACGCACCGAACAGGTCAATCAACAACTGATGGAGCGCATCACGCTGGCCAACGAAGCGGGCGGGATTGGCATCTGGGAGTGGGAGCTGAAGCCGAATATTTTTAGTTGGGATAAGCGGATGTTCGAGCTGTATGAAATTCCTCCGCATATCAAACCGAACTGGCAGGTATGGTACGAGTGCGTGCTGCCGGAAGATCGCCAGCACGCCGAAAAAGTGATTCGTGATTCGTTGCAATCACGCTCGCCCTTTAAACTGGAATTTCGCATTGCCGTGAAAGACGGTATTCGCCATATCCGCGCTCTCGCCAACCGGGTACTGAATAAAGAAGGCGAAGTTGAACGCCTGCTCGGCATTAATATGGATATGACGGAGGTTAAACAGCTTAACGAGGCATTGTTTCAGGAAAAAGAGCGCCTGCACATTACGCTGGACTCCATCGGCGAAGCCGTGGTCTGTATTGATATGGCAATGAAAATTACCTTTATGAATCCAGTGGCGGAGAAGATGAGCGGCTGGACGCAGGAAGAAGCGTTAGGTGTTCCGCTCCTGACGGTGTTGCATATTACTTTTGGCGACAACGGACCATTAATGGAGAACATTTACAGTGCTGACACCTCACGTTCCGCGATTGAACAAGATGTGGTATTGCACTGCCGGAGCGGCGGCAGCTACGACGTGCATTACAGTATTACGCCGTTAAGTACTCTGGACGGCAGCAATATAGGCTCGGTACTGGTGATTCAGGACGTCACCGAATCACGCAAAATGCTGCGCCAGCTGAGCTACAGCGCCTCCCATGATGCACTGACGCATCTCGCCAATCGCGCCAGTTTTGAGAAGCAACTGCGTATCCTGCTGCAAACGGTAAACAGTACGCATCAGCGACATGCCCTGGTGTTTATCGATCTTGATCGCTTTAAAGCGGTGAATGACAGCGCCGGGCACGCCGCTGGCGACGCTTTACTGCGCGAACTGGCGTCGTTGATGCTGAGTATGCTGCGCTCCAGCGACGTGCTGGCGCGGCTCGGTGGTGATGAATTTGGTCTGCTACTGCCAGACTGCAATGTTGAAAGCGCTCGTTTTATCGCTACACGCATTATCAGTGCCGTGAATGACTATCACTTTATATGGGAAGGACGTGTGCATCGGGTAGGTGCCAGTGCCGGGATTACCTTGATTGATGACAACAATCATCAGGCGGCTGAAGTAATGTCGCAGGCTGATATCGCCTGTTATGCCTCCAAAAATGGTGGCCGGGGCCGGGTGACGATTTACGAACCGCAGCAAGCTGCCGCACATAGCGAGCGGGCGGCAATATCGCTTGATGAACAGTGGCGGATGATTAAAGAGAATCAGTTGATGATGATCGCCCACGGCATCGCTTCGCCACGGCTCCCGGAAGCAAGTAATTTGTGGCTGATTTCACTTAAGCTCTGGAGTTGCGAAAGCGAGATTATTGATGAACAAACATTTCGTCGTAGCTTCAGCGATCCGGCACTTAGCCATGCTCTTGACCGACGGGTATTCCACGATTTTTTCCAGCAGGCCGCAAAAGCGGTTGCCAGTAAAGGCTTAAGCATCGCCCTCCCCCTTTCCGTTGCTGGTTTGAGTAGCGCCACGCTGGTGAATGAACTGCTTGAGCAGCTGGAAAATAGCCCTCTACCAGCACGGTTATTACATCTGATTATTCCGGCAGAAGCGATTTTCGATCACGCAGAAAGTGTGCAAAAACTGCGGCTGGCGGGATGTCGGATAGTGCTCAGTCAGATGGGCCGCGATCTGCAAATCTTCAACTCGCTGAAAGCAAATATGGCAGATTACCTGCTACTTGATGGTGAGTTATGCGCCAACGTGCAGGGTAATTTGATGGATGAGATGCTGATTACGATTATTCAGGGGCACGCTCAGCGACTCGGGATGAAAACCATCGCCGGGCCAGTCGTTTTACCCTTAGTGATGGATACGCTTTCGGGCATCGGCGTCGATCTGATTTATGGTGATGTGATTGCCAATGCCCAACCGCTGGATTTGCTGGTGAATAGCAGTTATTTCGCGATTAACTAAGGGAGCGTTTGCCCATTGCCTGATGCGACGCTAACGCGTCTTATCAGGCCTACAAATCGCTCATTCCCCAGGCCGGATAAGGCGCTCGCACCGCATCCGGCGACCAACGTCATGCTTCGTCTGGTTGCCAGCCTTCCGTATACCAGATATGCAACAGCGCATAAGAACGCCAGGGCTTCCAGCGTTCGGCATAACGGCGGATTTGTGCCGGTGTCATTCCCGGAAATCGCTGTTTAATCAGATAATCATCCGGCAGAAAAACATCTTTCGCCTGCCAGCCACGCAAAGCAAAATAATTTGCCGTCCAGCGTCCGATACCCGGAAAGGTTTGCAGCGTTTTCATCGCTTGTTCTACGTCGCCCGGTATTGTCATTGGTAAGGTGCCCTCCAGCGCCAAATTTGCCAGATGAATCAGCGCCTCTGCCCGTTTCAACGGCATACCTAACGCTTTTAATGCCTGCGGGTCGGCTACTGCCAGCCGCTGAGGCGTGGGGAAGCAGACATAATCCGGAAAATCATCCAGCCGTTCGCCATAAAGCTGTGCCACTCTGGAGGTCAATTTTGCCGCCATCGCCACGCTCACCAGTTGGCCTAAAATCGCCCGCACGCCCTGCTCAACAGCGTCAACACAACCAGGTAAACGCAATCCTGGCCGCGCCGCGCCTAACTTGCCCAACGCACCGTTAACAATCTGCGGGTTACATTGCAGATCAAACAGGCGGCTCATTTTCGCCAGACACTCAGCGGCAACAGGTTCTAAACCTGCACTTAAATTTATGTGCAGAGTATGGCGGGCTATATCCGGAATAGCAGTCACCACGCCGCGATATTCGCCTACCGCCAGACTACGGGCATAATAACTGTCCGCGACCGTTTCCACGCCGCTCACCGCACGGGCGGCGAGAAATCCCAACATCCACGACCAGTCATACGGCGGCTGCCAGTTCAGGGTATACATCGCATCTCCTTGTTAATCCGCTTTCAGCATAAACGTTATTCAGACGTTACGCTTTGCTTTCATATTCCGGTTGTCGCGACGGCAACATTTCGCTAAAGTCACGCCCCTTCTTCACCGGCATGGGGATTATTTCGTGTTTATTGGTTTTGATTACGGTACAGCAAACTGTTCAGTGGCGGTCATGCGCGACGGTAAACCGCATTTGCTAAAAATGGAAAACGACAGCACGCTGCTGCCTTCAATGCTTTGCGCGCCAACGCGTGAAGCTGTAAGCGAATGGCTGTACCGCCATCATGATGTTCCGGCAGACGACGATGAAACGCAGGCGCTGTTGCGTCGGGCGATTCGTTATAACCGCGAAGAAGATATCGATGTTACGGCGAAAAGCGTGCAGTTCGGTCTTTCCTCACTGGCACAGTACATTGATGATCCAGAAGAAGTGTGGTTTGTGAAATCACCAAAATCGTTCCTCGGTGCCAGCGGCTTAAAACCGCAGCAGGTAGCGCTGTTTGAGGATCTGGTCTGCGCAATGATGTTGCACATTCGCCAACAGGCGCAGGCGCAGCTGCCGGAGGCAATTACTCAGGCGGTGATTGGTCGCCCGATCAACTTCCAGGGGCTGGGCGGTGATGAAGCAAACACCCAGGCGCAAGGGATTCTGGAACGCGCGGCGAAGCGTGCCGGGTTTAAGGATGTGGTATTCCAGTACGAGCCGGTCGCGGCTGGGCTGGATTACGAAGCCACCTTGCAGGAAGAAAAACGAGTGCTGGTAGTGGATATCGGCGGTGGTACGACTGACTGTTCATTGCTGCTGATGGGACCGCAATGGCGTTCGCGTCTCGATCGTGAAGCCAGCCTGCTGGGTCATAGTGGTTGCCGTATTGGTGGTAACGATCTGGATATCGCACTGGCGTTTAAGAACCTGATGCCGTTACTGGGCATGGGTGGCGAAACCGAAAAAGGCATCGCCCTGCCGATTCTGCCGTGGTGGAATGCGGTTGCGATCAACGACGTTCCTGCGCAGAGTGATTTCTACAGTAGTGCTAACGGTCGTCTGCTTAACGATCTGGTACGCGATGCCCGTGAACCGGAAAAAGTGGCCCTGTTACAGAAAGTCTGGCGTCAGCGTTTAAGCTATCGCCTGGTGCGTAGCGCAGAAGAGAGCAAAATCGCCCTTTCAAGTGTAGCGGAAACCCGCGCCTCACTGCCGTTTATCAGCGATGAACTGGCTACGCTGATTAGCCAGCAAGGGCTGGAAAGCGCCCTCAGCCAGCCACTGGCGCGGATTCTGGAACAGGTGCAACTGGCGCTGGATAACGCCCAGGAAAAACCGGACGTTATCTACCTGACCGGCGGTAGCGCCCGTTCTCCGCTGATTAAAAAAGCGCTGGCAGAACAGCTGCCGGGCATTCCGATTGCAGGCGGCGATGACTTTGGCTCCGTCACCGCCGGGCTGGCACGCTGGGCGGAAGTGGTGTTTCGTTAATTGAAAAATGGCTCAGCAACGGCTTAAATCTGCCTGCGCCTGAGCCAGTTTTTCTGCCGCCTGACGTAGCGGTTCCATCAACGGTATGGTCCGTGCTGGCGCATGAAGGCGGAATCGCTGCAACTCTGTCGCACCGACAGTCAGCGCCGATTCCAGCCGATGTCGTTTGGCGGCTATTTTTGCCATTACCGCTTGTCTGTCTGCAGGCGTTACCGCTTCGTTCGGCCTGAATACAAAACGGCGTTCACAGCTCGCTTTCCAGTCGATAACCGCCTGGGTCAGATGATCACCAAAACCTTTTACTTGCTTAACGCTCCGTCGGGTAACATCCGCTGCTGTTTCAATACCAAAGGACCGTAACGCCGCTTTACGCGCAGGGCCAACGCCGGGAATAGAGGCAACATCAATAAAAAATCCCTCCAGAAACTTCTGCTTCTGCCGTTCCCTTGCGGTGTCGTGAAGTGCTGCCAGAGCGCGTTTCTCTTCTTCCGGTAACCCGAGAATTTCGTCCTTCATTTTTTCGAGCATCGCCCGTTTGGCGATAAAACCTTCCAGCCCGCCCAACTGCTGGATCTGGCTGACTAAATGGTCATAGTCCATTTTCGCACGATTAAATGCCTCACGGCGTTGCTGGATTTCTGCTTTGTACGCTTTGCTTGTCAGGCTGCCAATAATCCAGATAGCCGCCAGCACAGGAATCAAAATAATATAACGCGGTTCTGCCTGAAGGCCGCAAAACAACAGCGATAACGCTGACAGTGCGATCTCAATCAGAATGATGTATTCGCGCCGTAACAGGCCTGAAGGAAGCGGCCTGCCAGTCGGTTGGAAATGATCGGGTAATGGCAGTTGCAATGCTGGCGGTGCTACTGATGCCATCACCATCGCCCAGACTCTCGCCAGCACAAAATCACCGCCGGTGGTAATGACCTCTTCGCCGAGATCAATAAAATAGATAACGCCTTGATTATCCAGCGCACACCACGGGCAGTCAGTCAAATGAGCGGGGTAAACATGCATTGCCGAAACGGTACATTTCTTTAACTGTTGGCGTAGTAAATCAAGTGCCGCTACCCACGCTTTTGCCGTCGGACGCCCGGTTGCCACGCCACTTTCCGTGAATGCCTGCTGAAACATGGCTTCAACATCGCCCGGTAACATCGACAGCGGAATAGATCGTGGCGGCGGTTTTAAACCACGTCGCTGATTATCTGACGCGTAGGCATAACGGAAATGGGCAATATCCGTCTCCAGTGCATTACCCGCATCAGAGACAAGCGGTACACCGGAATAAGGATGCCGCCCACCAAACAAGACGTGAAAAATCAGCAACGCAAGGCCAAAATTATCGTGATTTTCTGTGCGTTCAAAGCCGACAAATGATGGCAAGGTTTGTAGCTCTGGCGGCGTAAAATGCGACACGCCGACTTCGCATAAATGCAGCGTGCCATTGGCGTTAATCTGAAAGGAGTCGCTATCAATCAACACCACTTTGCTGTCGCGACCTACCATAAAGCTGTTCTGGTTTACGTCACCCACGACGTGCCCGTGCTCGTGAATCGTAGCAAAAGATGAAGCAATATTGCGCGCAACATAGAGTAGAAAATCCCACGCACAATGAGGGTAACGTTGACGACGATGTGCCGGGCTATAGATCATATGAATCGGTTCTTTACCAGAAACTTTTGGCATCATAAAACCGATTACTTTTCCGCCTCGTCCACCGTGAAGCGTTGCCTGCGGCCAGGCGACATAATTCAACAACTGCGCGTCAGCTGTCGCAGCCATAAAGGCAAGTTTGTCCTGTTTTAAGGCGGGTGGCGGCGTGTGATAAATCTTGGCGACGCTATCGACAAACTCCTCGATATCATAAACCGCGCCTTCACCGCCTTTGCCCAGTTCACAGCCTGGCGTAACGCACTCACCAGTAGCAGTATATAAAGTGGGTTTCATGGTAACCACAGCGCCAGTGCCAACGTTTTATCATCATCGGTACGCTCGTTTACCGCCGGGCCGGACAAAAACTGCTTTAACAATTCAGGTAATAAATCGAGTTGTTCCTGCGTTGCTGACGCCAGCCCATTGAAAAACGGGGTAAAGAAAGGCACATGCGGAGAATTATCCAGCATATTTAACGCCAGCCGCTGGATACCATCCGTAAATGCTGCAACTTTGTGCGCACGCTCAGTGCTGGTGAAAGTTTCCAGTCTGGAAACGGCATCGTCATCGGTAATGAAGTGCGTCACATTGGCATATTCACCTACCATCGGCATGAGCGGCAGTTGCAAACCGTGACCCAAATCTACCACCACGCCGCCATCGCCAATCTGCATAATCAAGGTGCCATTAGCTGCTGAAATCAATCCCATAAACGTGCAGGCAAAATCGCGAACCGCTAATTCTTTGGCTTCCGCCTCGGCAAAAAGTCGCTGACGAATGGTCAGCACAATGTCCGTTGCGAGGACATCATTAAGCCCCAATTCCCCGCCCTGCATTTTTTGCGACATATAAGCCATCGCTTCATTGACGGCGAGCATCGCACCTTCGCCACCCTGCGAGACGCTGCCTGCGCCATCAGCTACAAATACCGACAATAATGGCTGCTGGTCATTTAGCCAGGCAACCTGCATCTGGCAGGCATCCTGGCAAGGCAAATCAGCGCTAATATGCGACGTTCCAACGGCTGATGCATAGACCAGTCGCCAGCTCACACTGACGTCCAGCCTTTTGGCGCTTCCAGCACAACTTCCGTTCCCGGCGTGGAGCGGGAAACCGAACGCAGCGAACTGGATAACCAGCTAAACAGTTCACGGAATTGTAATCCCTGCAGAGACAAAGGCTGACGGACGCTGATTTGGGCCAGCGTCTTCATATCCGCCCCCTGAACACCGATGGTAAAGAAGGCAAACTTCTTATCTTCTTCCCCCTGAAACACTTTGTTGGCGGCAGCCTGCCACTCATCGGTTGGTGCGCCATCGGTGATCAGGAAAATCCACGGACGATAATAGGAAATACCATTGGCACGATATTCACGTTTCCGCTCCTCAACCATATCCAGGGCTTTGGTAATGGCAGCGCCCATTGGTGTATCGCCCTGGGCAAACAGGATGGGCGGGAAAAAATTAGCGGCGCTGGTAAAGGGTTGTTCCACATGCACCGGGCCGAACGTCACAATGCCGAGTTCCACTCTTTTTAAGGCCAGCGAATCGGCAAGCAGCTCATCGCGAAAGGTAACCAATCCGGTGTTAAGTTCATTAATGGGTCTGCCGCTCATCGAGCCAGAAACATCCAGCAGCAAAATGCAGGGGCAACGTGGTTCCGGGTTACTGGCAAAATCGCTGGTGGCAAACGTGATTTGTTCGCTCATAAGAAATCCTTTCTTAGAGAATTATTGAGGTCCGGTATCATACCGATTGCAATAATGAAATAAGAGCAAACGAAGAAACTTTCAGAATTAGGCCCGGCGGCGCAGAAAATTTTGCTATTCGCCTCGCAAGAACGGAGAGCCGTCGATTGACACTAAGGGCGGAGTGACATAATTTCAGGAGTGAGGGTAGAGCGGGGTTTCCCCCGCCCTGGTAGTCTTAGTAAGCTGGCCAGCTAATGACTAAGAGCACCACGATGATGAGTAGCTTCATCATGACCCTTTCCTTATTTAAGGCCCCTTCCTCGGGAGGGGCTTTCCCGTTTCAGCGTCCCGCTGAAATCTTCGGCTTACCTCCTTTCGCCCTGTATGCAGTCTATCGCTGACTTGCGGATAAAATAGTTTCAAGTGTGATTATTGCGTAACGACTCGCAAAGAATATTTGCTGGCAGGATCGCAGACTGCAAAGTCTGCGGATTGACAATTGGACCGTGAAGGCATACTTTCAGGAGTGAGGGTAGAGCGGGGTTTCCCCCGCCCTGGTAGTCTTAGTATGCTGGGTAGCTAATCACTAAGAGCACCACGATGATGAGTATCTTCATCATGACCCTTTCCTTATTTAAGGCCCCTTCCTCGGGAGGGGCTTTCCCGTTTCAGCGTCCCGCTGAAATCGTCGGCTTATCTCCTTTCGCCATGCAAGCAGTCTATCGCTAACGCGTAGATAAAATAGTTTCATGTGTTATTACTGGATGCGTGCTCGCAAATGTGCCCGTCATTCAGACGATTCCCGACAGTGTTTCATAATTCCTCCATTTTTCTCCCTTATTGGCTGGCTACACTAGTATCATTCCGCGAAACGTTTCAGGAAGAGAAACTCTTAACGATGAAAGGCAGTTATAAATCCCGTTGGGTAATCGTAATCGTGGTGGTTATCGCCGCCATCGCCGCATTCTGGTTCTGGCAAGGCCGCAATGACTCCCAGAGTGCAGCCCCAGGGGCGACGAAACAAGCGCAGCAATCGCCAGCGGGTGGTCGCCGTGGTATGCGTGCCGGCCCATTAGCTCCGGTTCAGGCGGCGACCGCAGTAGAACAGGCTGTTCCGCGTTACCTCACCGGGCTTGGCACCATTACCGCCGCTAATACTGTTACGGTGCGCAGCCGCGTGGACGGTCAACTGATGGCGTTACATTTCCAGGAAGGCCAGCAGGTCAAAGCAGGCGATTTACTGGCAGAAATTGACCCAAGCCAGTTCAAAGTTGCATTAGCACAAGCCCAGGGCCAACTGGCAAAAGATAAAGCCACGCTTGCCAACGCCCGCCGTGACCTGGCGCGTTATCAACAACTGGCAAAAACCAATCTCGTATCTCGTCAGGAACTGGATGCCCAACAGGCGCTGGTCAGTGAAACCGAAGGCACCATTAAGGCTGATGAAGCAAGCGTCGCCAGCGCGCAATTGCAACTCGACTGGAGTCGCATTACCGCACCAGTCGATGGTCGCGTTGGTCTTAAGCAAGTTGATGTTGGTAACCAAATCTCCAGTGGCGACACCACCGGGATTGTGGTGATCACCCAAACACATCCTATCGATCTGGTCTTTACTCTGCCGGAAAGCGATATCGCCACCGTTGTACAGGCACAAAAAGCAGGAAAACCGCTGGTGGTAGAAGCCTGGGATCGCACCAACTCGAAGAAGTTAAGTGAAGGCACGCTGTTAAGTCTCGATAACCAAATCGATGCCACTACCGGTACGATTAAAGTGAAAGCACGCTTTAATAATCAGGATGATGCGCTGTTTCCCAATCAGTTTGTTAACGCGCGCATGTTAGTCGACACCGAACAAAACGCCGTGGTGATCCCCACCGCCGCTCTGCAAATGGGCAACGAAGGCCATTTTGTCTGGGTACTGAATAGCGAAAACAAAGTCAGCAAACATCTGGTGACACCGGGCATTCAGGACAGTCAGAAAGTGGTGATCCGCGCAGGTATTTCTGCGGGCGACCGCGTAGTGACGGACGGCATTGATCGCCTGACCGAAGGGGCGAAAGTGGAAGTGGTGGAAGCCCAGAGCGCCACCGCACCGGAAGAGAAAGCCACCAGCCGCGAATACGCGAAAAAAGGAGCGCGCTCCTGATGCAGGTGTTACCCCCGAGCAGCACAGGCGGCCCGTCGCGCCTGTTTATTATGCGTCCTGTCGCCACCACGCTGCTGATGGTGGCGATCTTACTCGCCGGGATTATCGGTTATCGCGCCCTGCCCGTTTCGGCGCTGCCGGAAGTGGACTATCCAACCATTCAGGTGGTCACGCTTTATCCAGGTGCGAGCCCGGATGTCATGACCTCTGCCGTTACCGCGCCTCTCGAACGCCAGTTCGGGCAGATGTCTGGCCTGAAACAGATGTCGTCGCAAAGTTCCGGCGGTGCGTCAGTTATCACTTTACAGTTCCAGCTAACATTGCCGCTGGATGTCGCCGAGCAGGAAGTGCAGGCCGCGATTAACGCTGCGACCAACCTGCTACCGAGCGATCTGCCTAACCCGCCGGTTTACAGCAAAGTGAACCCGGCAGATCCACCGATCATGACGCTCGCTGTCACCTCAACCGCCATGCCGATGACGCAGGTGGAAGATATGGTGGAAACCCGCGTCGCGCAGAAAATCTCGCAGATTTCCGGCGTAGGGCTGGTCACGCTTTCCGGCGGCCAGCGTCCGGCTGTTCGCGTCAAACTTAACGCTCAGGCGATTGCCGCCCTCGGCCTGACCAGCGAAACCGTACGCACCGCTATTACCGGCGCTAACGTTAACTCGGCAAAAGGGAGCCTCGACGGCCCTTCCCGCGCGATCACGCTTTCCGCTAACGACCAGATGCAATCCGCCGAAGAGTATCGCCAGCTAATCATCGCCTACCAGAACGGCGCACCGATTCGTCTGGGCGATGTCGCAACCGTAGAGCAAGGAGCAGAAAACAGCTGGCTCGGCGCGTGGGCGAACAAAGAACAGGCCATTGTGATGAATGTTCAGCGCCAGCCCGGTGCTAACATTATCTCCACCGCCGACAGCATCCGGCAGATGCTACCACAGCTCACCGAGAGTCTGCCGAAATCGGTGAAGGTGACGGTACTTTCTGACCGTACCACCAATATCCGCGCATCGGTCGACGATACCCAGTTTGAGCTGATGATGGCTATCGCGCTGGTAGTCATGATTATCTACCTGTTTTTGCGCAATATTCCGGCGACCATCATTCCCGGTGTTGCTGTACCGCTGTCGTTAATCGGCACCTTTGCGGTCATGGTGTTTCTCGATTTTTCAATCAATAACCTGACGTTGATGGCGTTAACTATCGCCACCGGATTCGTGGTCGATGACGCCATCGTGGTGATCGAAAACATTTCCCGCTATATCGAAAAAGGCGAAAAACCGTTGGCGGCGGCGCTCAAAGGCGCGGGTGAAATCGGCTTTACCATTATCTCGCTGACCTTCTCGCTGATTGCGGTGTTGATCCCCCTGCTGTTTATGGGCGATATCGTCGGGCGACTGTTCCGCGAATTTGCTATTACCCTGGCAGTCGCGATTTTGATCTCGGCGGTGGTGTCGCTGACCCTGACACCGATGATGTGCGCGCGGATGCTCAGCCAGGAGTCGCTGCGTAAACAGAACCGCTTCTCCCGTGCCTCGGAGAAAATGTTCGACAGGATAATCGCCGCCTATGGTCGTGGACTGGCGAAAGTGCTGAATCATCCGTGGCTGACCTTAAGCGTGGCGCTCAGCACGCTGCTGCTTAGCGTGCTGCTGTGGGTGTTCATTCCGAAAGGTTTCTTCCCGGTGCAGGACAACGGCATTATTCAGGGCACTTTGCAGGCACCGCAATCCAGCTCCTTTGCGAATATGGCCCAGCGGCAACGCCAGGTCGCGGACGTGATTTTGCAGGATCCGGCAGTGCAAAGTTTGACCTCATTTGTTGGCGTTGATGGCACTAACCCGTCGCTGAACAGTGCGCGTTTACAGATCAATCTCAAACCACTGGATGAACGAGATGACCGGGTGCAAAAAGTCATCGCCCGTCTGCAAACGGCGGTGGATAAAGTGCTGGGCGTCGATCTCTTCCTGCAACCAACGCAGGACCTGACTATTGATACTCAGGTCAGCCGCACCCAGTACCAGTTTACCTTGCAGGCCACGTCACTGGATGCGCTCAGTACCTGGGTGCCACAGTTGATGGAAAAACTCCAGCAGCTGCCACAGCTTTCTGATGTCTCCAGCGACTGGCAAGACAAAGGGCTGGTGGCGTATGTCAATGTCGACAGGGACAGCGCCAGCCGTCTGGGGATCAGCATGGCGGATGTCGATAACGCCCTGTACAACGCGTTTGGTCAGCGACTGATTTCCACTATTTATACTCAGGCTAACCAGTATCGCGTGGTGCTGGAACACAACACCGAAAATACCCCAGGCCTCGCGGCGCTGGATACCATTCGCCTGACCAGCAGCGACGGTGGCGTGGTGCCGTTAAGCTCAATTGCCAAAATTGAGCAGCGTTTTGCGCCGCTTTCCATCAACCATCTGGATCAGTTCCCGGTAACGACTATCTCCTTTAACGTGCCGGATAACTATTCGCTGGGCGATGCGGTACAAGCGATTATGGACACAGAGAAGACGCTGAATCTGCCGGTGGATATCACCACGCAGTTCCAGGGCAGCACCCTCGCCTTCCAGTCGGCATTGGGCAGCACTGTCTGGCTGATTGTCGCGGCGGTGGTGGCGATGTATATCGTGCTCGGCATTCTGTACGAGAGCTTTATTCACCCGATCACCATTCTCTCGACGCTACCCACCGCAGGGGGCGGCGCGCTGCTGGCGTTAATGATTGCCGGTAGCGAACTGGATGTGATTGCCATTATCGGCATTATTTTGCTGATCGGTATCGTGAAGAAGAACGCCATCATGATGATCGACTTCGCGCTGGCTGCTGAGCGCGAGCAAGGCATGTCGCCGCGCGAAGCTATTTACCAGGCTTGTCTGTTGCGTTTTCGTCCGATCCTGATGACCACTCTGGCGGCTCTGCTTGGTGCGCTGCCGCTGATGTTGAGTACCGGGGTCGGCGCGGAACTGCGTCGTCCGTTAGGTATCGGCATGGTCGGCGGTCTGATTGTCAGCCAGGTGCTGACGCTGTTTACCACGCCGGTGATTTATCTGCTGTTCGACCGTCTGGCATTGTGGACCAAAAGCCGCTTTGCCCGTCATGAAGAGGAGGCGTAAGTGAAGTTTTTTGCCCTCTTCATTTACCGCCCGGTGGCGACGATTTTACTGTCGGTCGCCATTACCCTGTGCGGCATACTGGGTTTCCGTATGCTGCCAGTCGCCCCGCTGCCGCAGGTCGATTTTCCGGTGATCATGGTCAGCGCCTCGCTGCCCGGTGCGTCACCAGAAACAATGGCGTCTTCCGTTGCCACGCCGCTGGAGCGCTCACTTGGGCGCATTGCCGGAGTCAGCGAAATGACCTCCAGCAGTTCGCTCGGCAGCACGCGCATTATTTTGCAGTTTGATTTTGACCGGGATATCAACGGCGCAGCGCGCGATGTGCAGGCGGCGATCAACGCCGCGCAAAGTCTGCTACCCAGCGGGATGCCCAGCCGTCCGACCTATCGCAAAGCGAACCCGTCGGATGCGCCAATTATGATCCTCACGCTGACGTCCGATACTTATTCGCAAGGTGAACTGTACGATTTTGCCTCGACGCAGCTGGCTCCGACGATTTCTCAAATCGACGGCGTCGGTGATGTCGATGTCGGCGGCAGCTCGTTGCCCGCCGTGCGCGTTGGGCTGAACCCGCAGGCGCTGTTTAATCAGGGCGTGTCGCTGGACGATGTGCGCACCGCCATCAGCAATGCCAACGTGCGTAAACCGCAGGGCGCGCTGGAAGATGGCACTCACCGCTGGCAGATCCAGACCAACGATGAACTGAAAACAGCCGCTGAATATCAGCCGTTGATTATTCATTACAACAACGGCGGTGCGGTTCGTCTGGGCGATGTGGCGACGGTGACCGACTCAGTACAAGATGTACGTAACGCCGGGATGACCAACGCCAAACCGGCCATTTTGCTGATGATCCGCAAGCTGCCGGAAGCCAATATTATCCAGACGGTAGACAGCATCCGCGCCCGTCTGCCGGAATTACAATCCACCATCCCGGCAGCAATTGATCTGCAAATTGCCCAGGATCGCTCCCCTACTATCCGCGCGTCGCTGGAAGAGGTTGAGCAGACGCTGATTATCTCGGTGGCGCTGGTGATTCTGGTGGTGTTTTTGTTCCTGCGTTCGGGTCGCGCCACCATTATTCCCGCCGTTGCGGTGCCGGTTTCGCTGATTGGTACGTTTGCGGCGATGTACCTGTGTGGTTTCAGTCTCAATAATCTTTCGTTAATGGCGCTCACCATCGCCACTGGCTTTGTGGTGGATGACGCCATCGTGGTGCTGGAAAACATTGCCCGTCATCTGGAAGCGGGGATGAAACCGCTACAGGCCGCGCTACAAGGTACTCGCGAAGTCGGCTTTACGGTGCTGTCGATGAGTCTGTCACTGGTGGCGGTGTTCCTGCCGCTGCTGTTGATGGGCGGATTGCCGGGTCGCCTGTTACGCGAGTTTGCCGTGACGCTTTCTGTCGCCATTGGTATTTCGCTGCTTGTTTCCCTGACGTTAACGCCGATGATGTGCGGCTGGATGCTAAAAGCCAGCAAGCCGCGCGAGCAAAAGCGACTGCGTGGCTTTGGTCGCATGTTGGTAGCCCTGCAACAAGGCTATGGCAAGTCGCTGAAATGGGTGCTCAATCATACCCGTCTGGTGGGCGTGGTGCTGCTTGGCACCATTGCGCTGAATATCTGGCTGTATATCTCGATCCCGAAAACCTTCTTCCCGGAGCAGGACACCGGCGTACTGATGGGCGGGATACAGGCTGACCAGAGTATTTCGTTTCAGGCGATGCGCGGTAAGTTGCAGGACTTCATGAAAATTATCCGTGACGATCCGGCGGTGGATAATGTCACCGGCTTTACCGGCGGTTCACGGGTGAACAGTGGAATGATGTTTATCACCCTTAAACCACGCGGCGAGCGGAGCGAAACGGCCCAACAGATTATCGATCGCTTGCGTAAAAAACTGGCGAAAGAACCGGGAGCGAATCTGTTCCTGATGGCGGTACAGGATATTCGCGTTGGCGGACGTCAGGCTAACGCCAGTTACCAGTACACGTTGTTATCCGACGACCTGGCGGCACTGCGCGAATGGGAGCCAAAAATCCGCAAAAAACTGGCGACATTGCCAGAGCTGGCTGATGTTAACTCCGATCAGGAAGATAATGGCGCGGAGATGAACCTTATTTACGATCGCGACACTATGGCGCGATTGGGAATTGACGTGCAAGCCGCCAACAGCCTGTTAAATAACGCCTTCGGTCAGCGGCAAATCTCGACCATTTACCAGCCGATGAACCAGTACAAAGTGGTGATGGAAGTTGATCCGCGCTATACCCAGGACATCAGTGCACTGGAAAAAATGTTCGTTATCAATAACGAAGGAAAAGCGATCCCGCTGTCGTATTTCGCTAAATGGCAACCGGCGAACGCTCCACTGTCGGTGAATCATCAGGGATTATCGGCGGCCTCGACCATTTCGTTCAACCTGCCGACCGGGAAATCGCTCTCGGACGCCAGTGCGGCGATCGATCGCGCAATGACCCAGCTTGGTGTGCCTTCGACGGTGCGCGGCAGTTTTGCCGGAACAGCGCAAGTGTTCCAGGAGACGATGAACTCACAGGTGATCCTGATTATCGCCGCCATCGCCACGGTATATATCGTACTGGGTATCCTTTACGAGAGTTATGTGCATCCACTGACGATTCTCTCCACCCTACCCTCGGCGGGCGTCGGAGCGCTGTTGGCGCTGGAGCTGTTCAATGCCCCGTTCAGCCTAATTGCGCTGATAGGGATCATGTTATTAATCGGCATCGTGAAGAAAAACGCCATTATGATGGTCGATTTTGCGCTTGAAGCCCAACGGCACGGTAACCTGACGCCGCAGGAAGCTATTTTCCAGGCCTGTCTGCTGCGTTTTCGCCCGATTATGATGACTACCCTGGCGGCGCTGTTTGGTGCGCTACCGCTGGTATTGTCGGGCGGTGACGGCTCGGAGTTGCGCCAACCATTGGGGATCACCATTGTCGGCGGTCTGGTCATGAGCCAGCTTCTGACGCTGTATACCACTCCGGTGGTGTATCTCTTTTTCGACCGTCTGCGACTGCGTTTTTCGCGTAAACCTAAACAAGCGGTAACCGAGTAAATGACAGATCTTCCCGACAGCACCCGCTGGCAATTGTGGATTGTGGCTTTCGGCTTCTTTATGCAGTCGCTGGACACCACCATCGTTAACACCGCGCTTCCCTCAATGGCGCAAAGCCTCGGGGAAAGTCCGTTGCATATGCACATGGTCATTGTCTCTTATGTACTGACCGTGGCGGTGATGCTGCCCGCCAGCGGCTGGCTGGCAGACAAAGTCGGCGTGCGCAATATTTTCTTTACCGCCATCGTGCTGTTTACTCTCGGTTCACTGTTTTGCGCGCTTTCCGGCACGCTGAACGAACTGTTGCTGGCACGCGCGTTACAGGGCGTTGGCGGCGCGATGATGGTGCCGGTCGGCAGGTTGACGGTGATGAAAATCGTACCGCGCGAGCAATATATGGCGGCGATGACCTTTGTCACGCTGCCCGGTCAGGTCGGGCCGCTGCTTGGCCCGGCGCTCGGCGGTCTGCTGGTGGAGTACGCATCGTGGCACTGGATCTTTTTGATCAACATTCCGGTGGGGATTATTGGCACGATCGCCACACTGATGTTAATGCCGAACTACACCATGCAGACGCGGCGCTTTGATCTCTCCGGCTTTCTGTTGCTGGCGGTTGGCATGGCGGTCTTAACCCTGGCGCTGGACGGCAGTAAAGGTACAGGTTTCTCGCCGCTGGCGATTGCTGGCCTGGTCGCAGTTGGCGTGGTAGCACTGGTGCTTTATCTGCTGCACGCCCAAAATAACAACCGCGCCCTGTTCAGTCTGAAACTGTTCCGCACTCGTACCTTTTCGCTGGGCCTGGCGGGGAGCTTTGCCGGACGTATTGGCAGTGGCATGTTGCCCTTTATGACACCGGTTTTCCTGCAAATTGGTCTCGGTTTCTCGCCGTTTCATGCCGGACTGATGATGATCCCGATGGTACTCGGCAGCATGGGAATGAAGCGAATTGTGGTACAGGTAGTGAATCGCTTTGGTTATCGTCGGGTACTGGTGGCGACCACGCTGGGCCTGTCGCTGGTCACCCTGTTGTTTATGACTACCGCTCTGCTGGGCTGGTACTACGTTTTGCCGTTCGTCCTGTTTTTACAAGGAATGGTCAACTCGACGCGTTTCTCCTCCATGAACACCCTGACGCTGAAAGATCTCCCGGACAACCTGGCGAGCAGCGGCAACAGTCTGCTGTCGATGATTATGCAATTGTCGATGAGTATTGGCGTCACCATCGCCGGGCTGTTGCTGGGACTTTTTGGTTCGCAGCATGTCAGCGTCGACAGCGGCACCACACAAACCGTCTTTATGTACACCTGGCTTAGCATGGCGTTTATCATCGCCCTTCCGGCGTTTGTCTTTGCCAGAGTGCCGAGCGATACGCATCAAAATGTCGCTATTTCGCGGCGAAAAAGGAGCGCGCAATGAAGTTCTGGCGACCCGGTATTACCGGCAAACTGTTTCTGGCGATTTTCGCCACCTGCATTGTCTTATTGATCACGATGCACTGGGCGGTACGTATCAGTTTTGAGCGCGGCTTTATCGATTACATCAAGCATGGTAATGAACAACGGCTGCAAATGCTCGGCGATGCGCTTGGTGAGCAGTACGCCCAGCACGGGAACTGGCGCTTCCTGCGTAATAACGATCGCTTTGTATTTCAGATCCTACGTTCACTGGAGCATGATAACAACGAAGATAAGCCCGGCCCCGGTATGCCACCACACGGCTGGCGCACGCAATTTTGGGTGGTTGATCAAAATAATAAAGTGCTGGTTGGCCCGCGAGCACCGGTTCCACCCGACGGCACACGGCGGCCCATTATGGTCAATGGTGCGGAAGTTGGCGCGGTGATCGCCTCCCCTGTTGAACGACTGACCCGTAATACTGATATCAATTTTGACAGACAACAGCGGCAAACCAGTTGGCTGATTGTGGCTTTATCTACCTTATTAGCGGCGCTGGCGACATTCCCACTGGCGCGCGGTTTGCTGGCTCCGGTAAAACGACTGGTGGATGGCACGCACAAACTGGCAGCGGGTGATTTCACTACTCGCGTAGCCCCCACCAGCGAAGATGAGTTGGGCAGACTGGCAGAGGATTTCAATCAACTCGCCAGCACACTGGAGAAAAACCAGCAGATGCGCCGCGATTTTATGGCCGATATTTCTCATGAACTGCGCACGCCTTTAGCAGTACTGCGCGGCGAACTGGAAGCCATTCAGGATGGTGTGCGTAAATTCACGCCGGAGACGCTGGCTTCTTTACAGGCAGAAGTCGGTACGCTGACAAAACTGGTTGACGATCTCCATCAATTGTCTATGTCTGATGAAGGCGCTCTCGCCTATCAAAAAGCACCGGTAGATTTGATCCCACTGCTGGAAGTGGCGGGAGGCGCATTTCGCGAACGATTCGCCAGCCGTGGCCTGAAATTGCAATTTTCCCTGCCAGACAGTATTACCGTATTTGGCGATCGCGATCGTTTAATGCAGTTGTTCAATAACTTACTGGAAAACAGCCTGCGCTACACTGACAGCGGCGGCAGCCTGAAAATCTCTGCCGAGCAGCACGATAAAACGGTGCGCCTGACTTTTGCCGACAGTGCGCCGGGTGTCAGTGACGATCAGTTACAAAAATTGTTTGAACGTTTTTATCGCACCGAAGGTTCCCGCAACCGCGCCAGCGGTGGTTCCGGGCTGGGGCTGGCGATTTGCCTGAACATTGTTGAAGCACATAACGGCCGCATTATTGCCGCCCATTCGCCTTTTGGCGGGCTTAGCATTACAGTAGAGTTACCGCTGGAACGGGATTTACAGAGAGAAGTATGACCGAGTTACCAATCGACGAAAACACACCGCGTATTTTGATCGTGGAAGATGAACCGAAGCTGGGGCAGTTGCTCATTGATTATCTGCGTGCTGCGAGCTATGCGCCAACGTTGATTAGCCACGGCGATCAGGTACTGCCATATGTGCGCCAGACACCACCGGATCTGATACTGTTGGACCTGATGCTCCCTGGCACCGATGGCCTGACGCTGTGCCGGGAAATTCGTCGTTTTTCTGACATTCCGATCGTGATGGTGACGGCAAAAATCGAAGAGATCGACCGCCTGCTGGGGTTGGAGATTGGCGCAGATGACTATATCTGCAAGCCGTACAGCCCACGGGAAGTGGTAGCGCGCGTCAAAACCATTTTGCGCCGTTGCAAACCGCAGCGTGAGTTGCAGCAACAGGATGCTGAAAGCCCGTTGATTATCGACGAAGGTCGTTTTCAGGCTTCCTGGCGCGGTAAAATGCTTGACCTGACGCCTGCAGAATTTCGTCTGCTGAAAACGCTCTCTCATGAACCAGGAAAAGTGTTCTCCCGCGAGCAGTTGCTGAACCATCTTTATGACGACTACCGCGTGGTAACCGACCGTACCATCGACAGCCACATTAAAAACCTGCGCCGCAAGCTGGAATCTCTCGACGCCGAACAGTCATTTATCCGCGCCGTTTACGGCGTCGGTTACCGCTGGGAAGCCGACGCCTGCCGCATCATTTAACATTTTTACCTGCCGGAGGTGGCCTTCAGACCAGATCCGGCAACATTATCCCACGCATGGTCAGCAAACTGACATTATCTCTCCGCCCTGGCAGGCACCAGAAAATCGCTCATACTTTAATTGGCAAACAGTACCTTTAGATGCTGTTTTCGATACGCAATTTCAATCAAGGAGTCATTATGGCTGGTTGGTTTGAACTCAGTAAGAGCAGTGATAATCAGTTCCGGTTTGTGCTAAAAGCGGGCAATGGTGAGACTATCCTCACCAGCGAGCTGTATACCTCAAAAGCCTCTGCGGAAAAGGGCATCGCGTCGGTGCGTAGCAACAGCCCGCAAGAAGAACGCTATGAGAAAAAAACGGCAAGCAATGGCAAATTCTATTTCAATCTGAAAGCCGCCAATCATCAAATTATCGGCTCCAGCCAGATGTATGCCACCGCGCAATCTCGTGAAACCGGAATTGCCTCCGTTAAAGCAAATGGCACAAGCCAGACGGTGAAAGACAATACGTAATTACGATGCCGGGCGTAGGTTGTTGGCGTCCGGCTTTATATCAAAATAACGCTTATTTATTGATAATTAAGATTAACCTCCGTCATTAAAATAATGAGTAAATAAGTTTCAGTATCAGAATTTATCACGCCCCACAATCACCAATCTGATCCACCACCGTCAGATACCAGTCACTGTCATAACTGTAAAGTTGACTTAAATAAAATACCAGTCCATCGTTACTCTCTTCTGGCGCAGCGACCACACGCACGGCCCCGTATTCCATTCGACGCGCTGCGACAATCTGCGCATCAGAAATAGTATTTTGCGGTGAACCAAACATCTGCGTGAAGACCAAACTACGGCTGACTTTATGGTGAACATCGCTATTGCTAATAAAATACCCCTGCTTATTCCAGCCACGTTCGCAGTTAAATTTCGGGATAGCTTTCTTATTAAATTCGTCATCTCGCGGAACATGTTCCCCTGCCGAGGGCCATGGGAAATACTCGGGAACAGGTTGCCTGAAATTAATTTGCTTAAGATTTTCAACATCCATCGAAGCACCACGGTGGAAAAGAACATACAAACCCGTTTTTTTATCAATTAACGAGTTGATTAATTGGGCATCTTCTTGCTGAAAGCCCATAATCACCTTTCTGGCTGTTTCCTCCAGCGTACACCCGGCATTGGCGGGTAAAGAAAAGAATATCAGCCCCACCAGCATCATTCCTTTTTTTAACATCAGCATTGTTTGCATCTTCTCATCATGGGGCTCATATTACACATTTAACAATTTTCAGGATAAACCTTACACCATACTGTTAACCTGGCCGGGTAATTCGCTAGCTGGAATACGAAAGGTATACCAGGCATAACGACAGCGTTTCCACAGGCTGGAGAAATGGAGATGATAAAGGCAATCTGCAATAATTTCGTTATCTGGATATAAAGACTCGGCAAAATGTGTCCAGCGCGCACTGAGTTTCATGTTAAACAGTTTTTCATCTTCTTTGTTACCATACAGGCGCGACAAAGTAATCATTGCTTCGAGCGTACCTTTATTCGCTTCTTCTTGTACCTGTTGGAGGTGCAAATGAGCAAGTGAGAGTTCTTTCACCTCAAAGATATTAAGTAAAAAAAGCCCCCATGCTTTTTCATGTCCAGCTTCATGAGCCAGAAATAAATTGTCAAGGAGATTTTTTTCATAAATAGCCCGTGTTTCTTTAGAAATTTCTTGTTTATTTAGTGCCTGGTAGCAGATAGCAATGCTAAAATAAATATTTTGTAGATCTTGTTGATGTTCGCTATAACCATAATTTTTTACCAGTGGATAAGATACCGAGCTATGGAAATTTAGGTCATCTTGAAGTATTTTAAGTGCCCGTCGAAAATACTCCAAAGCTGTAGATGGTTCATAAGGTAATTTTGTATTGTCTTCCTTATCCAAATATTCAAGAGCAACTAAATTTAATGCGGCAGGAATATTTCTTTGCTTACCAATTGTCGCAAGCGGAATGAAATAATCAGAAAGGTCAAACCAACTCAAATCTTTTATTGCCGACCGCCAATTATGATTGTATTTAATGTCACTAGCTTTTTCCAGCCAAGCATCGCCCTGCCCTTCATCTTTTTCAAAACCCAAAATACCCTCTCGCTGGAAAAACCCCCTATAAATAACAGGTGTAGCATAAGTTGTATTCTGTGAATTTTGGCAGATAAAATTATATATCCAGAATGAATCTGGATAATAACTTAATGCAAATTTTATCGCGTACGCAGTGTAATCATTATTGAGCTTCATGTCTTCCATCACCGCTCGCTGTATACAGCACCACAACTTATCGTGATCGTTCTGCTTGTTATAGCAGGCAAGTAACCACTCTAGGGCATTATGGCGACATTCCTGAAATTGTGCGTGCTGAGCAATATTCTCTGCTAAGTCGATTGCATATTGTTGCTCCTCGGGCGCAATGTCCTCAATGCTGACATCTCGGTAATCATCCCACCAAAGTAAGAGATCCATATAGTCATGTTCTTCGGTAGATAAGTGCTTACAGGTTACTGAATCCAGCAATTCGGAAATTTCTTTATGCGACCCTCCCCAGCGTGGCATTCGAAATGGTATATATTCAACAAAAGGATAAAAAGTGTGAGGAAAAATAGTCAGGCAAACAGAAAGCCAATATTTTTGCCCACCATCATCATCATACTCAGGAAGTATATTGGGGCGAGGCAAAACGGGGCATATTGCATGCTCAAACGAAAGTCCGGAATACGCCATCAACGCTTCCACTTCTTGCGGGGAGCGGCGGTGATAATTTTTCAGTGCGATCATTAATGGTATTCCTGCGACACTATCACCGTTAAGGTGTGCCGCCAGCCAGGCTGGCTGACCAAATACTTTTGAGTTGGTGCTGGTAAGTAATGCAGCCATCCATTGTCGTGGGTCACAATCAATTGCTTTAAGTGTAGCGATGACCATTTGTTCATTACATGCACCAGCACAAAGCCACATTGCATGTGTGGTATCATTTGCCCAGCCATAACTGCGATATAACCATGCACGGTGATTCCAGTATTGTGCTTCGGCAAGCCAGGCATGTGTAGAATGAGGTCTTGCTTGCTGCCAGGTTTTAATGAGTCTTAAACCTTCTGTTCCGGCATCAACTAGCGTGTTCATATCATAAAAATAGTTGCACATTTGGGTCCAGGATAAAAAATAGCGCTTTTCAGCCTGACGAGAAGTGAAACTCTCCTGTAATGCCTGGTTATAAATTTCATCTAGTTCCTGATAACGTTTTTCTTGTAACATATAAGGAATATTTGCGATTTGCCATTTTCTCTCAAGAGTATTAAGTGGCATTTTTTGGTCACACATCTTTTGCATTGCACTGAGTAAACGAGCATCCTGTTCCATAGATATCCTTTTAATTAGGTTCAAAAATTTTAAATTCATTCCACGGCAATTTTTCCAGTTACTGGATGGATCTTTCAACCATGCAGTGACTTCCTTTAAATCACGGTTCGCAGTGGCGACGGGGGTATCGTATATCATTAACCATTTTGTCGGGCGCGAACATAAGCACTGGCATAATCTTCCCATGAAGCGAAACAATCTTGTGCTCTTTGAGCATTCAGTAATAACACTATCCAGGCCTGGTTTTCATCGCACCAGCCTAAACCGGCGATGCAACGAGTTAAAAAAGCAGTGCGCATACAGTCAAACGCCAGCCCATCCAGAACCTGGCCTTGTGCTGCCAGTTGTTCGTAAAAATCATGTGGAGAATTACCAAGCCCTGTAGCCCAGCGCTGTAATATAACGCCAATTTGTTGACGGAAATCTTCGTTGCTTTGGTAAGTTTCTGTTCCTAGCTCTTGTTTAACCTGTAGTGCAAGTTGTTGACGCTTATCATCAGTCAACTTTAAATCCAACGTGAAGCCATTTACTGACAGTCCATTACGACGAGCAACTATATCACCAATTGCTAATGCCCACTTACGTCTCTTTGTTGCTCGTCTTTTGTCCTTGATTAGATCCTTTTCTTTTTCTTTAGCAATAAAAGCATCGATTTGTGGTTTGTTTTTTTTGTATCTATAGATAAAAATAAATATTGCGACCAGGAGAACAATGATAAGACTCATTATTTTTCAACCTCTGACAGGGGTAAGTAATGAGATGTCTGTAATGTCAAACTCTCTATCTCAAAGGAAATGTTGCTGATATTTTGACCTGCAAATTGCGGATGCCACTCAGCGCCAGGGAATAACATTTCCGCAGAAGTAGCAACTATAGGGTCAATAGCATTAAGATAATGTAACTTATCAGGTGCGCTGTGTAACAGTAACCACTGCAACTCCACTGAAGGATTTGTAAAATGTTCTAATAAATGAAAGTTATTATGTAGTACGCTTAGTAAAAAACTGGTTTCGTATACTTCCGTTACATATTTCCACCCCTGATATTCAGGTGTATTTTCATAAACAATACCCATACCTTCACAATCACTATGTCGAACTGCTTGTGGTGATAATAGTTGCAAAAGAGACAAAACATCGTCCGCATATTTTTTAACTGGATGACGATTTTGCTTACCTTTTATTTGATCAATTTCAAGTGAATCACCAACAACATTGAGAGCAATAGTAACATGAGGAATATTATTATTATCACGCAAACTGAATAACCGTAATTTATGTTGCTCAATTTGATTTGCATAATACTCACCATAACCACCGGTAAGATTTTTTCGATCATCAAACTGGCCTACGCAATGTTGCATATGCCATGATTCATAAGCCATTTCACGACGAAGGTTCGAATGACTGGCATCAAACTCAACAATTTTTCCGTCTGGCACATCAAGTATTGACTTTACAGTATTTTGTTCACTCGGCTGCCACCCTTTCTCGCGTCGTTGAAGCATCTTTTCATGCTCTTCTTCACGCATTCTGAACGCAACGTAGCAGGTTATGCGCTGTAGTTTTGATTCCAGACGGGTACCACATTTCCTGGAAAGAAATTCCACCAACTCCCGTTCTTTGGTTAATATTTGTTGATGATCGGTTTCGATATAATAAAGTGTCGCAGTTGATACTGAGGCAGTATTAAACTTCGATACCAGCCATTCCGGGATTACATCATCATTTTTATTAAACAGTGAATATTCTGCAAGCGAGTTAATTTGTTGCACCATTGGAAAGTCACTAATTAGCCATCGATAAAATGGTTGAGTAACCATTTTTGGATGGTCTCATTATCCTGGCGAAACAGACTTCTTTGCAAAATTGCTGTTTTTACTTCCGGGGCATTAATTACATCCCTTGCATTATAATTCTGGTGAATATTTCCAGTCATAACATCCGCCCGTGTTTATTATATCACTCAAAGCAATAATTGTTGACTATAGATTTTTTATCTAAATCAGCATGGTTGCAGGTACATACTCAAGTAAGCCACTCAAGAAAATAACGAAAACTCAATAGTGGCAGCGTCACAAACTTTGGAAATTATGTCTTATATTTGCAGTTTATTTTAGTGAATAATTGAGATAAATGACATTATTTTACATCCTCAATAATTCAGGCTGTAAGAGGACGGCAAATACATTCATAATTATCAGGGGATGAACATTCAGGAAAGTGGTCAGTATCGTCAACTTTTTCTTTTATCACTACATGAAGATTTCGTGTAGATACTCCCATCTCTGCCACTTCTCCCCTCACATTTACACTGGAGCTAAACCCGCCGATTGCGCTACAATGCCCGCCCTTAAAGTGGGGGCACTCCCCTAACCGCTTCATCAGGTGAAGCGGCTCTGACCTGTCATCAGAACGAGAGAATTATGTTTAAACCGGAACTCCTTTCCCCGGCGGGAACGCTGAAAAATATGCGTTACGCTTTCGCTTATGGCGCAGATGCTGTTTATGCGGGCCAGCCGCGTTACTCCCTGCGTGTGCGCAACAACGAATTCAACCACGAAAATCTTCAGCTCGGCATCAATGAAGCCCACGCGCTGGGGAAAAAGTTTTATGTCGTGGTCAACATTGCACCGCACAACGCCAAGCTGACAACCTTTATCCGTGACCTGAAACCGGTGGTGGAAATGGGGCCGGATGCGCTGATTATGTCCGATCCAGGGCTGATTATGCTGGTGCGTGAACACTTCCCGGAAATGCCAATCCACCTCTCGGTACAGGCTAACGCCGTAAACTGGGCGACGGTGAAATTCTGGCAGCAAATGGGTCTGACCCGCGTGATCCTCTCTCGCGAACTGTCACTGGAAGAGATTGAAGAGATCCGCAATCAGGTGCCGGATATGGAGATCGAAATCTTCGTTCACGGCGCGCTGTGCATGGCCTACTCCGGTCGCTGCCTGCTCTCTGGCTATATCAACAAGCGCGACCCGAACCAGGGCACCTGCACCAACGCCTGCCGCTGGGAGTACAACGTCCAGGAAGGGAAAGAAGATGACGTCGGCAACATCGTACACAAGTACGAGCCGATTCCGGTGCAAAATGTTGAGCCGACGCTGGGTATCGGCGCGCCAACCGACAAAGTGTTTATGATCGAAGAAGCCCAGCGTCCGGGCGAGTATATGACCGCGTTTGAAGATGAGCACGGCACTTACATCATGAACTCGAAAGATCTGCGCGCCATCGCCCATGTTGAACGCCTGACCAAAATGGGCGTGCATTCGCTGAAAATCGAAGGCCGTACCAAATCTTTCTACTATTGCGCACGCACCGCGCAGGTTTACCGTAAAGCTATCGATGACGCCGCTGCGGGCAAACCGTTCGATACCAGCCTGCTGGAAACGCTGGAAGGTCTGGCGCATCGTGGCTATACCGAAGGTTTCCTGCGTCGTCATACCCACGACGATTATCAGAACTACGAATACGGTTATTCGGTTTCTGACCGTCAGCAGTTTGTTGGTGAGTTTACCGGTGAGCGCAAGGGGGAGCTCGCGGCGGTAGCGGTGAAAAATAAATTCTCCGCTGGCGACAGCCTTGAGCTGATGACGCCGCAAGGCAACATTAACTTTACCCTTGAGCATATGGAAAACGCCAAAGGTGAAGCGATGCCGGTCGCACCAGGCGATGGTTATACTGTGTGGCTCCCGGTGCCGCAGGATCTTGAGCTAAATTACGCGCTGCTGATGCGTAATTTCTCCGGGGAAACCACGCGTAACCCCCACGGTAAGTGATTAATTTCGATTATTTTTCCCGGATGAAAAATTCTTAGAAACCGATCACATACAGCTGCATTTATTAAGGTTATCATCCGTTTCGCTGAAAAACATAACCCATAAAATGCTAGCTGTACCAGGAACCACCTCCTTAGCCTGTGTAATCTCCCTTACACGGGCTTATTTTTTACGCATAATACAATGAAATAAAAGGATTTATTTCTGGTCACGTCCACACATTGACCACATCGACAAAAAAGCCCCTCGACTGAGGGGCTTCCTGTTTGTAATTACATCCACATAATTTGCTGCCCTGACGGCAACGGGTGCGGTCTTACGGCGTGGACTTCTCCCGGCTTCACGATGTATCGCTGTACCGACTCATAAGTGATGAACGTGGCGCTGCAATTCACGTTCTGACACTGGTGATAACGCTCTTTTGTCGTGTCAGTGATATAGCGGCTTGTACGCGCATGTGCGGCATGCTGGCATAAAGGACAATGAAACATCGCGAGCACCTCTTCCGGTTTTGTTGATGGTGCCATTTTAGTTAATTTATCCTTATAAAACAAACAGATAAAATAAAAACATCACTCATCATCTTCTGTTTCGTACTCCACATCAGAAAGCCTGACCTCAAGCTCCAAGGACGTCGTGAAGCCGCTATTATTCAGAAAATGTGTCACCTTAGTGATTGTCCAGTCCTGCTCGTCTATGACGCGCTTAAAGCCTGACACTTTAACCGGTGTTTCCGTGTAAATATCAGCACGACCGGTAGCCAGACTGATGGAGAACTCCGCAACGCCCCGTTGCAGCTTATCCCACTTCGCCTGAGCGGCGCGCATGGCCTGCGCTTTCGTGGCATATACCGTGGTCAGGGCAAAAACGTTGTCAGCCTCACCGGCCATGTATTCACCTTCACGCGCTTCCGGTACTTTAGGCGCTTTCTTCTGCCTGACCGGTTTCGCGTTCGGGTGCTCCAGTGCGCGCAGGTGTTTCTCTTTCTTTTTGCGTTTCAGTTTTACCTTCTGCTTTTGCGGTTTCGGGTCTTTGGTGTGTAACCACTTTGCCGTTACGCCTGTATAGGCTCCGCGGTCAGCAATCGCAAAATGATGACGGTCGCCGTCGCTGCGGGTGATGGTAATCTGCGGGATTTTTTTACCGCTGGCCGTCACCCCCTGCCCCGCTTTGAGAAACAGCAGTTTTCCCATTTTTACCGACACCTCACCGCCGTTGCGTTCAGCAAGACGGGTCAGGAATTTCGCATCAGACTCCTGCGACTGGTCGATGTGCGGGATTTTAATTCCTGCCAGTGACGGCGCGACACTGGCTTCCAGCCTGTTACGGGAGGCTATCGCCTCAACAATCGCACCGAGCGTGGTGTCATGCCATGAGCCTTCACGGCGGGAATTGAGCGTCCCGCGAAAATCTGCACTCCGGGCGCGGATGGTGACCACATCCGGTGCGCCCCGGTGTTCAACCTCATCAACGGTGAATTTCCCTTTGCATACCAGGGCAAAACCTTTCCAGCCGATATACACCGTCAGGACAGCGCCACGAACCGGCAGCCCGACCTGCCCGTCGGCATCGTTCAGTTCAATATCAAGCTGGTCAGCCTCAAAGCCCCGGTTATCCGTCAGGGTCATACTCATCAGACGGTCGCTGATATTGCCGGTAATATCCCTGCTGTCGAGCATCAGCATGTAATCCGGCGTCAGCGTACTGCCTGCATCAAATGTCAGCGCATCCAGCATTATTCCGCCCCCGTCATCCCCGTGAATTTAGTCGCCATACTGCCAGCCTTACCGATGAGCGATTCTGCCTGTTTACCGATATCGCCATAAAGCGCGGCCAGTGATTCATCCACGCGGGTGAGTGACAGCGTAAAATCAATTTTCCGGGGTGTGCCGTCTGCAAAGAAAATACTCCCTGTTTCACTCACCCTGCTGATGACATACATGCCGTAAATCATGCCTGTGCCATCCAGCAACGGCCACGCCCGGCCTTCCTCTGCCATCAGTCTGAGCGTGGTCATCGTCAGCTTGCCGCCGGTCAGTTCGGGATAAAGCACACCGGCAAGCGTCATGTTTTCCTCACCAACGCCGAGAAACTGGTAGGCATCCCGTTTACCGATACGGGAATTTGACGGCCAGCGATAATCTGATTCACGCTGCATGGTCTGGTGTGGCAGCGTCTGGCGCATAAAAACAAACATACCTAACGCGAGCATCATTTTTCGTCACCTCCTTAACCGTCATGCATCATGCTGGCACGGGCGCGCGCACGTTTATCCCGCTCGTATTTTTCGAGCGCATCCTGTAACTGGCGGTCAAGCTGTGTCCCCGGTGCAGTACCACCCGTCAGGCTGATGTGATATTCGTTTTTACTCTGGTCCACATAAGAGCGGCCAGCCGGTGCCGTGACCGGCTGATAAGCCTGATAACCTGCATAAGAGCTGGTCGCCGGAATATAACCACCGCTGCCATACGTGGCGGCTTGAGTTCTGGCGGCGGTCTGGTCAAGTGTGTCTGACTCTTTGTTGATAACACCGAGTTTTTCCAGTACCCAGTCAATACCACTGCGCAGTTTGTTGAACGCATTAAGCGGCAGCATCAGCGCGTCAGCCAGTGCCTGCCCGAACATGACGCCCGTGTCACGGCAACGGTTCAGGGTGTCCTGGGTAGCTTTGACCGGGGCAATCAGGTTTTTAAACCACTGCCACGCGGCCTGTAACTTTTCACCCAGCCAGTCAAACACCGGCTTAAGTGGCGTGAACAGTTCCCCCACTGGCGCAAATGCTGCTTTCAGCCCTTCAACCACACCGCCAAAGAATGCGCTGACAGGCTCCCAGTATTTACGGATAAGCAACGCCCCGGCGACAATGGTGGCCACCACGGCCACAACCGGCCAGCTAATCGCCCCGATGGCGGTCATAACAGCACTGCCAACCGTCGTGAAGACTGCCCCCATTGCGCCTGCTGCCGCGATGATGGCATTAATGCCGGTGATAACCGGCCAGGCTACAAGACCAATTGCACCGATGATGCCAGTAAGCGCCAGTGCACCACCGACAATAAGGCCGATGGTTGACGCCAGTGATTTGTTTTTCTGGATCCAGCCGTCGAGTTTTAACACATACTTTGTGGCCGTCTGCGTGAGCTTACGCAGTGCGCCTTCCTGCTGGTCAAACAGGTCAGTCCCCACCGCCTCATAAGCGGACTGAAACTCCTTAAAGTCACCGCCGAGGTTGTCCTGCATGATATTTACCAGCTCTGCGGTCTTTCCGTCTGAGGCTTTAAACGCAGCGGTCAGTTTGTCCAGCTTTCCGGTTGAGGCGGCAGTCATCAGCACGGCGGCGGCTGAACTGGCCTCCTCCCCGAAAATGGTTTTCATGTATTCAGCCTGCTGGGCAGTACCGAGCCGGTTTTTCTCAAAGCTGGCCTGCATTTCTTTCAGAATGGTAAATACTGGCCGGGTGTTTCCCTTACTGTCTGAGGTTTTCACGCCAAGCTCTTTCAGTGCATCCCATGCTTTTCCCGTCGGTGCCTGCAGGCGGCTTAACACGGCACGGCTTCCCGTCCCCGCCATTGAACCGGTAATTTTTGCATCATGCAGCGCCCCGACCATTGCGGCGGTTTCTTCAATGCTGACACCAGCATTTTTTGATACAGGTGCGGCATAGGTCAGCGCATCGCTCATGCCATCAAAATCGGCGGCGGTTTTGTTCATCGTCATGGAGAGAACATCCCCGATATGAGCGACCTTATCGTTTGAAAGCTGAAAGGCGGATTTCATCCCCATCAGCAGGGCGGCGTTTTCTTCCATCGTGCGGCGGTTCGCCAGCGCCATGTTCAGCGTGACCGGCGTTGCCGCCTGAATGGCATCAACATCCCCACCCGCTTTCGCGATGATAATCTGTGCACCGGCTGCATCATCTGCCGAGGCGGCGGTATTGTCGCCGAGCTGGCGCGCCTGCTTGCGTAGCGCGGCCATTTCGGCAGAGTCTTTTTCCACACCGAGCACGGCCTGTAATTCTGAGTTTTTCTGCGCAAACTCATAACCGGGCATCAGCAGCTTAACTCCGGCCATCGTTCCCGCCGCCGCAATACCCACACCGGCAGCGCCCACCGAGGCCATATTTCCGGCCAGTTCCTTTCCGACCTGATAACGCTGTTTTACTGCATTAAGTTTTGCCTGTTGCGCACTGACACGCGCCAGCGCATCACGCTGACGGTTAAGCTGTGTGGTGGTTTCGCTGATACGATTTTTCAGCCCTCGTTCATCATGCGCCAGATTACGGGTATTAATACCCGCCTGACTCAATTCCTGACGCTGGCGCTGTACCGACAATCTCAGGCTGTTATATTTCGCCTGTAACTCAGACGCGTTTTTACGCGCGGCTTCCATTGCCTTTGCCTGTGCATTTGTCGGTCGTTCAGTATTTGTAAACTGGACAGCCAGAGCTGCGGCTTCCTGTCTGGCTTTTTTCAGTTCCTGACCAGTCACGGCTAGCTGTGCACTGGTCTTGCGGAATCCCTCAATACGGGATGCGTGACCGTTCAGCTCGCGCAGCGATTTTTGTGTTTCCCGGATGTCCCCCGACAGCGACTTACTCGCTGTGCGGATGGATTTAAACGGGCGGGATGCCTGGTCAACAGCCCTGAGCAATACCTTTAATTTTACATTGTTACTCATTCGTGTTTCCGCTTCGCCGGAGCGCCTTTTCGCGCCATGTGATGAGTTCGCTCAGACTCATGGGATACAGTTCTGATGGCGGCCAGTGAAATATCACTGCCACATCCGCCATCAGGTCATCGACCGACAGATTTTTCGGAAACGTTACTGCACCGAGTTCGGCGACAAAAAACCGACCACCTTACCGGCCAGCGCCACAAGGTCAGGCAGTTCCAGCGCGGCGACTTCCTGCTCGGTCAGCATCGGTGCCGTCATGCGCGGCAGCACTTTAATCAGTGCATCGACTTCGGAGTTTGCGACCGCAGCCAGACTGACACCGCGCAGCGTCCCGGCATTGGGTTTCATCAGCGTGACCTGTTCGATGACCTGCTCACCACGCTTGACCGGATTGTCCAGGGTAATCACATTTTCTTTGTTCATGGTTTTCTCACTTCTGAATCGGGGGTTAACCGGTCAGCCTGGCTGACCGGATGAAAATCACAGGCCGATATTGCGGCGGTGTTGCTCCAGCCGGTCGACGCCGTTCACCTTCTCAATCATGTTGATGGTGTCAATTTCGACCAGCTCCTTACCGTCCATCGTCAGCCGGAAATAGGTGCAGACCACGGAGATTTTCGACTCGGTGTCTTCTCCCTGTTTACCCTCGCCGGTGTCGATTTCTTTCTGACGGCCACGCATGACCACCTCGACGGCCACCGTTTCGCCGGTATCGTCACGCTGGTAAGAGCCTGCAAAACGAATCGGCACGGCATCCACACCGGTTGCGGCGTAAAGCTCCCAGATAACCGAATCCGGGAAGCCCCCGAGCGACCACTCCATTGACAGCGCATCGTCATCAAGGCCGAGGTCTACCGGTGCGCTGCCGTTCATCCCCGCACCGCGATAGTTTTCGAGCTTACGGGTCAGTTTTGGCAGCGTGACGGACTTTGCAACGCCCTGATAGCTGTAGCCGTTCAGAAAGACGTTCATTAACTTGAGTTTGCGCGGCATTGCCATCGGTCAGGCTCCTTAATTGCTGTTAACCGAGGTAACCAGACTTGCCAGGTATCTGGAAGTAATACGCTGGCGCAGGGTCAGGTTTTCGAGAGGAGGCACCGGGGTATAGTCGTAGTCGATATACAGTTTTCCGGCCTTGAGGGTTTCCGCATCATTGGCTTCTTCACTGAACCAGCATGTGCCATCCACGATATAACCGTTGTTTTTCAGTTCGCGGAATTTGGCATTAATGCCATCAATGATGTCACGAATCAGCGTTGCGGTAATTGGCTTATCAATAGCCCACATGTGCGCCTCGGCCATCGTGTCGGCCAGTACCTGCGCGGTGCGGGTGTAGCTTTCAAAGAGGAACAGCGGGTCATCAGAGCAGGTACGGTTACCCCAGAAGCGGAAGCCGTCGCGGCGAATCAGCGTAGTGATGCCTGACTCGTTAAGCAGGTCAGCATCAGTGCCGGACTTCTGCAAATCCCAGAATACAGAGGCGCTGATGCCGGTAACACCATTTACCCCGACGTTGGACAGCGTTTTATGCCAGCCCTGCTCCTGGTCGATTTTGGCACGCAGCCCCAGCGCACGGGCGGTGGCATACGCGGTGGCAGTGGTACTGGTAACCGTATCCCATGCGAGGAAATCCGGCCAGATGACCATCAGCTCACGCTGGCTGAAATTCTGACGGTAGGCTTTTGCCTCGGAAATGGTTTTACAGCCCCATGCGCTGATATACCCGAATGCATTCAGTTCCTGGCATACCGATGCCAGTGCGACGGCAACCTCTTTGGTGTCCAGCCCCGGCACACCAAGAATGCGCGGTTTAACGCCGGTAACCGACTCAGCCCCCATCAGGGCTTTCAGTCCGGTGTACTGACCGTTTTCGTCAGTGGTGCCGATGATATTGGAAACGGTCTGCGCGAGTTTCGTTTCCTCGTCGTCGCCGGTGCCGTCTTCCACACGCACGACAACAGTGACCGGTTTTGACTGGTCGGCGATAGCCTGCAACGACGCCGCCAGCGTGCCTTTTTTACCGGCCTTTGCAATTGCGCTCTGCACATTGGTAATCAGCACCGGTTTATTGACGGGGAAGGTTTCCGCATCCGCATCGCTGGCCGTGCAGACCATGCCGACAATGGCGGTGGATACGGTGGAAATGACGCGGGTGCCGTCGTTAATCTCCAGCACCTGCACACCGTGATGATAATCACTCATCCGTTTAACTCCGTGGTTAATGGGTGAGTGGTATTTTCAGTTGTGCAGGGCATGAGACGCTATTTGTCCTGACTGGTCAGTGGATGAAACAACAGATAAAGAAAAGGCGGGCAATCCGCCCGCCTGTATTTATTGTGGTAGTTCCGGCCATTCAGGATTTGTCGCTGCTCATAACTACCTACTAAGAGACAAAGAAACGATGAAAATCAAACCGTCTGGTACAAAGAAATCCAGCAGACTTCCGATACCCCATACACGTGCCCCACCACGGCATGCTGCTCCGCTTCCCTTTGCGGATATTTTCTATCCATCGATATTCAGCCAGGATATGCACGTGCGCGATGAAGAATATACACACGACTATTGCCCTGTAAGCCCAGTTCCCGGTAAGAATAGCAACCAGCATCTGCACTGCTACAGCACAAAGTGAGTGTATATTTGAGGGAATATCCATCATAAACTCTTCGACGAAACCACGCTGTGGTTTCTCTTGTTATCAAACCGGGAAATATTATCACTAGGTTTACTAAATTACTAACTTCACTGTGAATGATATGCATGATAGAATCAGAAAATTAAATTATACAGAATTTAATCAATTCCGCGTTTTATGCCCGTTGCTTCCACGGGCTCTTTTTAAAAAACCACATACAATAAATAATTATATTAACTTTTACTCCTATGTAGAATAGAATATGAAATCGTCAATTTGTACCATTAATTTTCAAATCTTCCCCGCCTTCGAGAGAATGCGGGGCTTTTTACATGAGTACAACTTCACATTAACTATTTTTATACTTATAATTTGCTTTGCTTAAAAATGTTCAAAATGTACGCCAACATATTTAATTATGCTGATTTTATCACCAACAAAACTATCACCATGCAAACAATCCCTCGTGTTAGTTATACTGCAATGCATTGCAGCATGATGTGCTGATGACTTCATTAAATCATGTCACAATGTTCAGATATAATGCTTCATGTTATGAGATAGCATTCTGAATATTCATAAACATTATTAACGTTAGAGGTTGCATAATGAAAACTGATATCACTGCCATGTCTGAAAATATAGTTGGATTCTTTGAGAAAACAACACTACGTGACCACATCAAAAAAACATGGCTATACAATGAAAACTGCTTCGTTATTGACTTCGAATATAAAGGGGTGAAATTTGCATTAGATTTCACAGCCAGCCAGCCAGCCAGCCAGCCAAGTGTGAATGTGGATTTTGTACGACGAAATAATTGCCCTTGTTATACTATAAAAGGCAACGCTAAAAAAGAAAACATTTCATCTTCTGCTGTTTTAACAACAGCCCTGCATACTTCTCTTCTAAAAATCACAACGGTAATTAATGAAATTAATTCTATTTATCCCTTTGATGTCTCAGTTGTTATTCCGGTTCACAACCGAGAAACCCTTATTCTCGAATGCATTAAATCTTTAAACAATCAGACTATAGATAAAAATTGTTTTGAAGTTATTTTCATTGATGACTGTTCCACTGACAGGAGCATTGCCGCCATTGAATATAACATTTCGAGAGAAATAAATTATCGTATTATCCGTAGAGCAGTTGGTTCAGGGAATGCATCAGCGCCGCGAAATGAGGGAATAAAATCCGCAAAAGGTCGCTATGTGTTTTTCTTAGACTCTGATGATTCCATTCACTCTGACTTACTGTCCGATGGTATTCAGATGGCTTATAAAAACAATAGTGACATTGTATATTTCAAGCAGGTTTCCTCTACAGGGAGAGGGGTTCCTGTACGCCCATTTAAGGCAGACACGAATAAAGCAGATATTATAAAAAACCATCTTTTTAGATCATTAAAAATCTTCAAGTTCTTCAAAAGAGAGTTGCTAATCAATAACAACATCTTATTTAACCCATCAATTTCAGTCTATGAGGATATGCTTTTTTCTTGCCAGAGTCTAACTGTAGCTAATACGATATCTATACTGGCAAGAAAGGGCTACTACTCTCTGAATCGCCATGAAGAACCACATCTATCTAAAACATCTTTCTCCATTAAACAAAGAGCCTTGGTATTACAAACAGGTTTGATTTATATCTTATCAAGCAATAAAAATGAAGCAGAAATAGTAAAAATGTTTAATGCATGGCTGGTTATTTGCGTTGAGCACTTGGCATCCATATTATCCAAAAAAAGTTTAACAACTAATGAGAAGTCTCATATTTTTAACTTGATACATAAATCACTCTTACCATATACAGGGCTTGTAAATGAGTCCCAAATATATCCCGCACAAAGAGAACTTGTCAGTTGCTTAATCTGTGGAGATTATTCTTCTTTTTGCGAAAAAATATAAAAACACTTAACTACAGATACTCCTAACTTTGTATCTGACGCTCCTCACCCTGAATTAAGGATGAGGGGCAAAAAATAATTATTTGATGTTATATTTATATGTCATCACATCTTTTAACTCCAGTTGTTACGGGGAGGACAGTGACTCGTATCAACTAAAGTTTGATCTGTAGATAACACTATTTTAAGCAGATACTCATTAAGGCTTGTTTATTCTGAAGTCTCCAACTTTATCAAACGACGATTTAAGTCAACAAAGCGTTCCATTAACAAATCCACCTGGCTGACAACAGCACGTAGACACCACCAGAGAAGCTCCTCTTTCCGGAAGCGATAACGGCTTCCTGCTTCGGTTGCAGGGCGAACAAGAACCCTTTCCGCCTGTCGGGTAAGCACACGAGTTGTCCCGCTCAACAGCTCCCCTTCATCCGAATAAATCGCTGGCTGAACCGGAATATCTTCATACTCTTCCGGTATATCTTCGTACTGTGCCTCCTCCGCTTCCCACGAGTCCAGACAAAATGCGCTGTATTTCCGCCAGTCCAGACCGTGTTTCTCCATCACCGCTATCGCGGCCTGGACTGTCGGCCCGGCGTGCAGACGCGCGTCCTCACCCTCCTCCTCAATTCTCTGCAACCAGCGCCACACGCCCGGAAGCCGTGCTATTTCTGCAAATGCCGCGTTTTCGGCTGCCGTCGCATCGCGCGGTGTATCCTTTAACGTCGCATCCGACACAACGGTCGGCGAGTTGCAGAGATACACGCTCCGGAACGCTTTGTTGGGCGCACCCAGGTCGCTGGTATTGTTAACCGATGGCCGGAATGCACCGTTAATATCTGTATCCATCTGCATGAATGCAGTGCCGTCACTACGGGCTGCAATTACATAAGCGTCAGCAGAATCGTCATAAATACCCAGATTCCCGGCTGTTGATACCTGGAAAGCTCCCGCCTTCAGCGTGGTGCTGATGGCCATGCGCTTCTGGGTTTCGTCATCCGATTTAATATTCACGCCCTGCAGGTATGCCACATTCCAGCGATTTGGCGATGACCCCAGATTCATTGCCTTGTCCTGGTCGGGATGAAATGACGGCGAGACCGGACTCAATAATACAGACCAGGTTTCACTGCCATCGGTGCAATAAAGCCTTGTGCGTCCCGCCGACTGAGTATCGTTCATTGAGTAAAGGTTAATCCCGCCACCGCTCAACAAATCCACGTCAGCGCGTATTTCCAGACAATCGTGCACGGCGTTCAGTCGGTGTTTCCACTGAACGTAGCGGCCTGTGTATTCTCCGGTTCGGAACGCATCCCCGAACAAACGAAAAACAGCAGCAGAAGTGTCTGTATCCGGAGCCTCCTTTCTGACCTCAAATAACGGGCGATGCGAGCGCAGATTCTGCTCATAGGCTGCCACCTGGAAGTCTTCATTGGGTGACAGGGCAATATTTACAGCATTGGGACTCAGAAAAAGGCTGGCATGGCTGTCAGGAAACGCCACGCCGGAGTCCACCAGATAGCCTGTGCCGTCGTAAGCCTCCACGGAAACCACAGCTTTGCTGCGTTTTGTCGCCACGCCACATGTATAAGACTTCGTGGCATCATATTTCGTTGCAGCCGCCGTTCCATATGCTGTAGGCGTCCAGTAAGATGGATTCACCGGAGAACGGCCAGAAAAATTTGTTGCACGTGCAGCAAAGTATGCCCCCTCAAAAGAAACCACATCGGCAGTCTGACACCAGAAATCCATATCGAGCAGATACAGTTTTCCGTTATGGAGAGCCAGCCCTTCGGCTTCCTGCAAAACGGGATACCCCAGCTCTGCATTCCCCAGCATTTTCTGGCGACCATACCTGGCACGAACGCCATCCACATTGAACTGTCTGACAACTTCCCCCGTTGACAGGTTATATACAACAATGCGGTGGGTCAGAAATACGCCTGTATAACCGTAATAAGCAAACAGATAATGACCATCGCTGGCCATCCCCTGAAATGCCTGCGACACCATTGGCTGGGTGGACAGATAAATCCGGTGTTTAAACGTCAGAGAGGCGCGATCGAAAACATAAACTGTGCGACGATCATCCCTGTTGTAATGAAAATGGACGGCCTCATCACCTGACTGAACAATTAACAGGCTTCCGTCTGCTGACAATGCCACCGTTATAATTTCATCCCCGGTAAAAAAGTCAGAGGTGAAAATCTCCGTACGGGTGACATCTGTCAGACTGGTGTCAGCCCCATTCCAGTTGATGATATTCACACCCTTGCCGTCAGCGGTCGGGGTATACAGCATCACGCGACCGTCTTCACATACGGCCCCGATACTCTGGTGACCAATATCAGCGAAAACGGGAGAAAACGAAATGACCGTCGGGTTTTCGTTTTCTCCGTCAGGGTTAAATGTCGTTTCAACAATCCTTACGCCACCCGATACAGGCTGATGCAGAAACATTCTGGTTCCCTGCGGCGTATTACAGATACAGAACCCCTGGCTCATCTTATCCGCGCCGTCAAAAATCCCGGCGTAGTCAATATCGTGGACAACTTTATGCTGAAGAACCACATCATCAATGACAGTACGATGAAGACTGGATATGGCTTTGTCGACGTAATCCTGCGTCGCCATCACCGTGCTGGCATCAATACTCAGCTCAACAGACGCCACGTTACTGACAATAATAACCATGCGGCAGGTCTGCGCACGTCCGGAGCCTTCAGCCAGTTCAGGCTTATAGCTTTCTGCCATGTTGGCGACCGCAATCAGTGTTCCTGCATCGTCATACAGACCAAGCTCACGCATCCAGAAGCCGCCCACTTCGGGCGGTACAACCAGTTCAGCCACGATATAGTTTTTATTCTTGTTATCCACGCTGACTTTATTCAGAGCGTGACGCCAGACCTCATGCACCAGTTTCGTCTGACCGGCATCCGGCACCGGTAATTTGCCATTACCGTCACCCACGGCCATTGCAGACAGGGTTACTTTTTTCCCGCCGGGGACAGTGGCGGCTGCCAGCTTTGCGGCTCCGGCAGTAGTGATAACGGTTTTAAATTTCGTGCTCATTGTTTCTCACTTATCCGGGATAAACAGTAATAACATCACCATCACAGACCACACCGCCTGTATACAGATAGCCGGGAATGTCCTGGATAATGTTCAGACCGATAAGGTGGCGACTTGCGGGTTTGGCATCAGCAATCAGCCGTTCCATTTCCTGATACATCTCCTCTGTGATACCGCTTTCCAGCACACCGATATCAAGGCGAAAGGTTCCGGCCGGGTCGTTTGTCTCCCACCATTCCTTTACGTTAATGAGATAGCCGAGCGGCTCCACCACACGCCGGATTGCACCTATAGTGCCTTTATGACAGTGGATGAAATACGCATCGCGGATAACGGCGCGTTTTGTCGCTTCCGGCCACTTTTCATCCCATCTGTCGACCGAAAACGCCCACGCCAGCCACGGCAGCAGATTTGCCGGGCAGGTGTCCGGGTTCCACAGCTCACGAATACTGACCGGCGTTTTTTCAATTTCCGCACAGGCTTTTGCAGCGGCGACTTCAAGCGGTGATGAGCCGGTCGGCAGCAGGCGCGAATCACTCATCCGAGCCTCCGGTCACGACGCGGTATTCGGTACAGAAAGACGCCTGCGTACTGTTGAGCACGATGTCGGCCAGTGGTGCGGCCAGCTCGACACGCTGCACGCCTTCCACATGCAAAGCGGCATAAATGGCAGACAGACGGATGTCGCGCCCCAGCCGGTGCTGTGCAGTGATATACGCTTCCAGTTTTTTCACGGCGGCAGCGCGAATGGGTTCGCTTTCGGGACCAGGGTAAAGATACAGCGTGGCGTTTATCTGGTATTCAACGATGGCGGCAGACTGCACGGTCACGCGGTCGGCCACCGGTCTGACGTCCTCGCCATTAAGGGCGTTACGCACCACGGCCAGCAGGTCTTCGGATGCGACGCCGTTATTTTCACGTGACAGCACAGAGATAGTGACGCAGGCCGGAGACGGACTGGTGACAGAGATATCCGCGACACGCCCGTCGGCACTGCGGCCATGATACTGATAGGCTCCCACTGACCCGGCGACGCTTAAGCCCTCAAAAGCCTGCTGAATACGCAGACGATAATCGGTGTCAGATTCCATCACTGCCGGTGTCGGCGGGATAGTCGAATCATCTGCCGGGGTGATAGTCAGGCGCGTGGTGTTGTAATTGGCACCAATCACATCAAGGTCATTACCCGCGGCACAGGCCAGCATCACCGCCCGTGCGGCCTCATTCACACGCTGACGCCAGATAAGCTCACGATAAGCATTTTCTTCCAGCAGTTTGACGAGAGGCTCAGATTCCAGTGTCAGGGTACGGGCGACCGCCTCCTGCTGGTCTTCCGGGTAAAGGGAAATCAGTGTCGCCTTGCGTTCGGCAAGAATGGTTTCAAAGTCCAGCTCCTCGACCACATCCGGTGCGGGTAGCTGGTTCAGGTCGATAATCGGCATGATTTCAACTCACAGGGATGGTTAACGAAAGTGGCTGGCCGGTGTCGTTGTGCTGACCGGTTAACGTGACCGTCATTCGCCCGTCAAAACTGCGCGCCGTGGTGACGGATGACAGGGTGACGCGGGGTTCCCATTTCAGCACGGCCATGTAACAGGCGACCTTAATCTGCAACTCAAGCGCCGGGGTCTGCGGCTGGTCAATCATTGACGCCAGCAACGAGCCGTAATCACGACGCATCACCCGTGAGCCGACCGGTGTGCGCAGGATATCGCCGATACTCTGGCTGATATGCTCAAGGTCAGTGACAGTCAGGCCATCACTGCGATTCATTCCGAGATAACGCGCTGTCATAGAGGTCCCCCTGTTGTGCCGCCACTGTCGCCGGGGTGTTTATGGGTATGCAGTACCTTACCGTTTGATGAGAGTGCACCGCCGGTGTGTTCAATGTTGCCGCGCATCGTCCCGCCCTTCTGCACTTCCAGCGTGCCGGTAATCAGCCTGTTGGTGCAGACCACCTCCGGTGTGTCCAGGGTGACGCGGGTTGATGCTTTCACCATGACCACCGGCACCGTGGCAGTAACAGAATCAGAAGCCGTCACGCTGGCCGTTTTAATTCCGCTTACCGTGAGTGCACGGGTTTCGGGTTCATATTCAATCACCGCCCCGTCAGGGAAACGGATATGCAGGGCATCCGCCGACGCAGACGGCGCGGGGTTATCGCCGGAATAAATCCCCGGCAGAACGAACGCCGTGTCGAGTTCACCGCCCACGGCCAGAATCAGCACCTGTTCCCCCACGGAAGGTGCCCACCATGTGCGCGAACGTCCGGCGCGATGGGTCAGCCACTGAAGCCAGTCGGTGCACATGCCGCCGGTCTGCACACGGCAGCGACCGGCTTTAAGGTTGGTTTCGACGACAAGGCCGGTACGAATCATGTTGCGCAGTGCGCGCGCGAGTTCCTGAATATTTGCGAGAGTGTTCATGCGTGTGAGATTGCACAATATATAAAAGTTATGCTATCTGGATTCATTTGTAGAACGACCATACAACATTCGAGGAGAGCGTAATGTTCAGTGATAATGTGACTAATGCGTGGTGGTTTATCTCTTTGTATCTATTTTTATTAATAGCATTAACATTTATTACCTTTGGTAAAAGTAATCTTATGAGGTTTATTGCACATCATTTCAATTTTGAGTATTCAGACAGAAAGTTAAAAATGCTCGACAAAAAATGGCGCGACATTCAACTATTTAAAATAATTAACGGAATCAATGTATCAGGCATCGAAGATGTGAGAATGATACAGCAGGGGCTGATTGATGGAAAACTAAAAACATCGTATTTTTTTCTTACTCGCTTCTGGGGTGACATAACAAAACCACCACACATAATTAAAACAATAATTGTAATTCTGTCCAGCATTATTTATATTCTCTTCGCATGTTATATACACAACAAACAATCCGCTATAGTAAGAGATGCCATAGGCATACCATATAAAAATATGATGTACTATGTTTATAGTGACAAAGTTCTTTTATCCTTCAACAATAAAACAGTTGAATTCAATAAAACTTATAGCCTTGCCGATTGCAAGAGGCTACGAAACATATTTATAAAAGACACACTTCCTGAGATCGCCTGCAATAAGCTCTTACGGCTAAACGAGGAGGACTCGGAATGGTTAAGTCAGGAAATTAAAGATAATAACAGCCAAAAAAAAGCATTATTAATAATATCCCTCATCTATTTCATTTCAGGTCTGGTTATATTCCTGTCATATACAAAATTCCTTTACGCCAATAAGAAGGTTGTAGAATACAAAGCATCAAATAAAAATCACTCATAAGCCTCTAAACATTGAGCGACCAGCATGGCCGCTCAATGTTTAATTGCGCATCAGCCTCTGCCTGGATAAAACTAACGCTCAAGGTGAGCCAGGATAATCTCTTCAATCATCTGCACATCCTCACCGGTAAAGCCGAGCAGAGGACGCGCCGGATAATCAATTTTCTTACCGTCTTTCCGGGTTTCTTCCGACAGACCGAACTGATGCACACTGGCGATTTTCGGTGACTTCCCGCCGTAAAACTCCATTGATGCCTGTTCCGGGCTGGCGCGAATATGCAAAAAACGACTGGTGATAAGTTTCGCAAACATTTTTCGCTTAACGCGACCGGTCTTTTTTCTGGCGCTCTGCTGCTGGCGTGGCGCGTAGGGTGTGCCGTCCGGGGCTTTCTGTGCCATCACCCGGCGCTGCTGACTCTGCCGCAGACGTTTCGCCAGTTCGGCGCTCAGTCGCCGACGCCCTGACGGTGACAGCGATTCAATCAGTCCGGTCAGCCGGTCTTCAAAACGCTTAAACTCATTCATCCCACTTGCTCACCAGTTCGCCATTGATATAAAGCTCCACCGGGCGGGTGACCGGCTCCGGCGGCGTGGGTTCCGGGATATTCTTCACATGCAGTGCGCCGTCCACCTCACTGACCAGCGTGCGCTCGGTCAGCATCAGGCTGATGCTGATATCAAAGCTGCTGTCATTGTTGATGTCTGCATAAAACGTGAAGCCCTTTTTCTGGCCTGCGTCGGTGGTCATGATGTCGGGCTGATTTTCCCGCAGCCACGCCAGCACCGGCACGATGAGCAGGTCAAAATCACCGGTAAAGTCGGTCACAATCACATTGAGCGTGTAACGCTTTTCGAATGACAACGACGTCGCCAGCGTGGAGGCAATACTCCCGTTATCAACGAATATCCGCAGCATCTCGGGACTGGTTTTCAGCACCGTGACGGCATCAGTCAGCGCCCTGCGCAGGCTGTCGGGTTTGAGCATCGTTTTCGTCCTGACAGTGTTTAATCATTTTTACCTGGCTGGCACAGCGTGCCAGCGCGTTCTCAAGCTGTCGGATATCGGCACTTAAATCGCCGTTCATCTCCGGGTCACTGCCCGGCATCGGGCAAAGGCTCACTTTCGGGCAGGCGTTGGCGACAATCACTGGCGTCGGTGCAGGCCGGGCGCTGGTGCAACCGGCGCACAGCATCAGGCAGGCCAGCGCCGTACCAGCGGCGAAAATCTTCGTTTTCATTCAGTAACCTCGTGATGGTTTTCTCGCGCTGTGCTTCACGCTTCGCCGCGTTCTCCAGTTCCTGACGCAGTGCCACCTGCGCCAGCTCGTTTTTGTCTGCCCTGGTGAGGGCAACATGAAGCTGATTTTTCAGCATGGTGATGGTCGTCTGCTGCCCGTTGGCGACGTTGTTCGCCCTGTCCAGCGAGGTGCGCAGGCTGGCGTTTTCATGCTTCGCCAGAAACAGACCGGCCACCGCCAGTGATAACAACACAACCAGCACAATCATCAGCTTTGACATGGTTCCCGCCCCTCAAAACGCTGACGACAGGCCGTACGTATCAGCCGGAAGAACACCGACGCCACGAGGTAAATCAGCGCGGTAAAAATCCACCCGGCAGCGACCAGCGAGATAAACGTCGCCACCATCACTACCAGAGCCGCCGCCCGTCTGCGCCACGGCACCGGCTGCAAAAACAGCGACGTGACAATCTTCACGGCCAGCGATTCCGGTGGCAGCTCCCGCCCGTAGCGTTCTAGCACATACTCAGTGGCATACACGCCGACACCACCGGCAACCACACAGATAACCGTCGCCAGAATCGCCCAGGCGGCGACAAAATTGACGGCCACGCTCTGCGGGTAAATCAGGGACAGTGCCAGCATCAGCGCCAGCGACACATTCAGCATCAGTGAAAGGGATAATTTCTTCATGGTGTTTACTCCGTTTAAGCCGGTACGCCGCCAGCGGTACGCCAGACGGTGACCAGTTTTTCCAGTGAATGCTCACGCTGACCGTAACCGGCACCCGGCAGGGACGCCCAGATATTGCGACAGCGTGAAATGGCGCGCTCAATGCGTCCCGCCCGGATGTCATCCAGTGCACCGCGTTCGCGGATCAACTGAATGGCAAGTCTGTCCTGTGACAACGGACTGAAATCCGGCAGGGCAAGCTGTTTGCGGTAATGCGGCCAGAACAGGTAAAGCTGCTGATAGCGACCGGAGGCCGTGGATTTTTCACCACGACGGTTAAACACCTTCGCCGGTCGGCCATGCGCGAACGGGTGGTCACTGTAGTCGGTGAAAATTTCCGGCTTTCCGTCCAGTCCGGTGACTATCACGTCATAGCCCCGGTTTTTCGTCAGTGGATGATTCGCCGTCCCTTCGGACACGGCCAGCATGTCGAGAAAGGCGGCGATATTCTGATGCGTGTTCATTACCGGCATTACTGTTTCCCCCTGCCCTTAAAGCGGCGCTGAATGGCAATCTCAATCACCTGATAACCGGCGATACCCAGCATGGAGCCGATGCCGCACACCGCAGGCAGTGACAGGTCAGGAAACTGCACCAGAACAACACCGGCAACCATCGAGACAAAACCACCGAGCAACATGCGCCCGATAAACAGACGCGGGGTGATGGGTTCACCACCGGCAAGCACCTTGCCGACAACAATCAGCACTCCAATCATGAAAAGCGACAGAACGCTTTTTTCTTCTGCTGTCATGCGTTACTCCCACAGATTGACAGTTTCAGCCACGGGCGCGGTCTGAACGTCGGGCAGTTCGACGGCGGTGCCGTGCGGCAGCATCGCACCCAGTTCAGCCAGTCCCGGATTTGCGGCGAGCACGGTCTCAACCACGCCCTCAGTGCGCCCGTAATACCGGACACAAATGGCGTCGAGCGTGTCGCCCTGTAGCGCAAAGGTCTTCATCAGATTTGACTCACGATGCAGCGCGGCTTGTCCTGGATACGTGCCACCGCCCAGCGCATATCCCGCCACAGTTCATCAATGGTGCTGTCAATGCTGTCGGCCTTCTTGTCGCCCTTGGCACTGGCATCCACGCCGCGATAACGCTCATAAAGCGATGCGGTCGCCATCGCACACACGGCGCGCTCGTAGTAAAAAACTTTGATGCTTTCACCGTCGATGTCGTCCGCCGGGACGTCCGCCAGACGCGTAAAACCGGCGGCAATTTTCTGTTCGCGGTACTCGTACAGCTCCGCATTCATCTCCGCCATGCCTGACTTGATGGCCTCACGCAGACGGGCGGGGGCGACGGTCTGCTCAAGGCGCATACGTTCCCGGACACGCTTCGGGTCGATATCGGGAAAAAAGAACGTGTTTTTAATCACCGGCTCGTCGCCTGCCGGTTGCGGGATGACCACCGTACCCTCACCGGACACGGGAGCCTCCTTTCGCGGAATAATCAGCGTCATCATGACTACCTCTGAAAAGTCGGGCGGTGGACGCCGGTGCAGTGTCAGGTGATTCACCGTCACTGACCGGCGTGCCGCCCTGGCGCGGGGCGCATTCGGTTGTTAACTGGCTTTCTTTTTCGGGCGTCCACGTTTTGCCGGGGTCACGCTCCGGGTCTTACGCGGGGCGCGGGTGACCGCTTTTGGCTGCGGCTCCGGCTTCGGTTTCAGCTCCCGCTCCAGTCGTTCAATCTCTTTTTTGACGCCTGCCTGACAGTCGAGCTGTGTCGCACGTTGCAGGTGCGCCAGCGCACCTGCGGCATCACCAGCGTCACGCAGAAACAGACCGGTGATTTTGTGCAGCTTTGCGCGCACTTCATCAGGCATGTCAGCCGTGGCGGTCAGTTCGAGGGTCTCCGTCAGCAGGCGGGTATCCACAGACTCACCGGCAGCGTGAGCACGCATGGCCGCGAGCGCCACCTCCTCGGTGAACATGTACGGCGGGGTGCGGCGGTGTTTACCCGGCATGGTCAGACCGTACTTCAGGGCATAACGGGCAATCTCCAGCGCACCGGCAATATCGCCGGTATCCAGACGCCACAGCATGACCGTCATCAGAATGTCATCCTGTGCACCTTTGCCCTGCTCCAGCACGCCGTTCACCCACGGCAACCAGAACGGCAGCAGTTCGCGTTTTTTCGCGGCCTTCAGCTCTTTTGAATAAATCGCTTTCAGTGTGCGCTGGTCTGCGGCGAGCTTAACCAGCATCTGCTCATAGACAGTTGCATGTCGCAGCGGGGCGGCTTCCCGCTGCGCGGTCATCGCTGCCGAGACCCGCATCATGTGGCGCTGTGCGGGACTCGTCATCGGTTACGCTCCCGGCTCTGCGGTCGCTTTAGCCAGTGTGGAGAAATCACCGACCTTAATTTTTTCCACCAGACAACCGGCGGCGTAGTCTTCCACCACGTAATCAATGTTCATTGACTCGTAGTTCTCCACGCGGTCGAGTTTCGGGTTTTCCTCAATCACGCGGCGATGGCTGTCATCCATGTAGTAGATGGACAGGTTTTCCAGCTTTGTGATGAGCATCGCATCCGCCGGGAAGTACGGGACGCGTACCGCTGGCAGGTTGCCGATGCGTTTCTGGCTGATGATGACGTCAGCGGCCAGCATTTCGCTGTTGTCCTGCTCCTTGTTGACGATGGGAAAATACTTGTCCGCCAGTAGCTGACGTCCCACAATCACCACAAGGTCAGGGTCTTCCTGATACCACGGCTCAATCAGGTTGTTGGTCGCATCCATCACCAGTGCATCAAGGCTGGCATAATCACCGCCCTTACCCACGCGGATGACCTCAGAGGTGGTGTGCCCTTCCTCGTCAGTGACCTTGCTCATCACGCGCGCCGGGGCTTCATTGCGGTATTTCTGCAGCCAGCCGACCGCCACATCCTGCAGCATCGGATTGCTGCTGCGGTCAGAGGTTTCGGCACGCCTCACGCCGTTAAAACCGGCCATGATTAAATCAAGGGACTGGCGTTTGATAATGGCGTTACGGACACGGAGCTGGAAATCCTGATAACGCGCCCACAGGTCCAGCGTTTTGTAGCGGATATAAAAATCGAAGTTAATCCGGTCGCATTCGTACTTGTTTGACGCCAGCTTCGAGAAGTCCTTCGGCTGACGCTCGGTGCCACCGGCGGTGTCGGTGGTGCTGGCGATGGAGCCGGTGACACCAATACCAATTTTTTCCCCTTTCATTTCGCTGACCGGCACAATGTTGATGCGGGTCAGAAAGTCAGAGGACTCCTGCATGGTGTTCATCAGGGTCTGGGTGACCGACGGTTCAACGGTGAATTTTTTCGACACATCACCGGCGTCGATGCCGTTCAGTTCGGCAACACGGGACAGGTAGGCATTAAATTTAAAGCGGGTTTCCTGGCGCATAGTTTTTCCTGAAATTAAGGGTTAATCGTGAAGGTTTTCCCGGACTGACTGACGCCGGTCAGCAGTTCGTCATCAGGGCGTCACCGCCACCGCCGGTGGCTTTGCTGCGGCGCTGCTGGGTCAGACTTTCGGTGTGGTCGAGACTGTTTTTCAGGCGGGTGAATGCCTGACTGGTTTCATCCGCCCTGTCAGTCACATCCTGCTTAAGTGCCGAAAAGGCGGTTTCCATCTCAGCAAGGCGCTGCTCAGTGGCGCTCAGTTTTTCCTGCACATGCTCAGCGACAGCGGTCACCGCTTCATGCACGTCATTCAGACGGGCGTCATCGCTGGCCTGTTTGCGGCCAAAAATGGATTTCACCTTTTCGGTCAGGGCGGTGAACACGGTTTCAGGCAGGTCTTCAAATTCCAGCTCAACAGGCGTTGCCACTGAAATCAGGTTTTCAGGGCTTAATTTGAAGCGGTTCAGAGGGTTGTGTTTTGCCGTGCGGCAGAATTCCAGGTATTCCGTGCCGAGGCTTGCCGGGTCATCGGTGACGGCCAGACCCACCAGATAACATTTGCCGGTATTGGCAAAGTTCGGCTGAATTTCCATTGAGGTATAGACCTTCTGCGCGGCCTTGTTCATCGCGATAAGGTCATCGGTCGGGGTGATTTTCGCAAACAGCGCCCATTTGCCTTTCAGCGCCGAATCATCGTCAATCTTTTCGGCCTTCAGTTCGGCCACATCGCCATAACGTTTAAAAATACCGTCAGGCAGGATGCCGCGCAGATGTTCCAGGTTAATGCGGCAACCATAGACACGCGGGTCAAAGGTTTCGGCCATTTCCTGAATATCCTGCGCACTGATGACACGCCCGTCACAGGTGTCACCCTCAACGCCGATACGAAAGAATTTTGAGACTTTTTTTGCCATTGTCAGGAGTCCTGAATAGTGATTAGAGGAGTCACATGTCGGCATCAGTTTCCCGACGATGCGCATCCTCCGCCATCAGTCCCGGATGGCTTATCACTGACACAACAGCACCTTAGCGAATCGCGGGGCGCGACTCAGTAGCCTTGCCGTGTATTCATCACGGCGAGGTATTCATGACCATCACCACAGACACCACTCTTTTACACGACCCGCGTCGTCAGGCGGCGCTGCTGTACTGGCAGGGATTTTCCGTGCCGCAGATTGCCGCCATGTTGCAGATGAAACGCCCGACGGTGCAGAGCTGGAAACAGCGCGACGGCTGGGACAGCGTTGCCCCCATCAGCCGTGTCGAAATGAGTCTGGAAGCGCGGCTGACCCAGCTCATCATCAAACCGCAGAAAACCGGCGGTGACTTCAAGGAAATTGACCTGCTCGGACGCCAGATTGAACGACTGGCACGGGTCAACCGTTACAGTCAGACCGGCAACGAGGCAGACCTTAATCCGAACGTCGCTAACCGCAACAAAGGCGGGCGTCGCAAACCGAAAAAGAATTTTTTCAGTGACGAGGCCATCGAAAAGCTGGAGCAGATTTTCTTTGAGCAGTCTTTCGAATATCAGTTGCACTGGTATCGCGCCGGGCTTGAGCACCGCATCCGCGATATCCTGAAATCCCGCCAGATTGGCGCGACGTTTTATTTTTCCCGCGAGGCGCTGCTGCGCGCCCTGAAAACCGGTCATAACCAGATTTTTCTGTCGGCCAGTAAAACGCAGGCGTATGTGTTCCGCGAATACATCATCGCCTTTGCCCGGCTGGTTGACGTTGACCTGACCGGTGACCCGATTGTCCTGGGCAATAACAGCGCAAAACTGATTTTTCTCGGCACCAACTCCAACACCGCACAGAGCCATAACGGCGACCTGTACGTCGATGAGATTTTCTGGATCCCGAATTTTCAGGTACTGCGTAAGGTGGCATCAGGTATGGCCTCACAGAGTCACCTGCGCTCGACCTATTTCTCCACCCCGTCCACGCTGGCGCACGACGCCTACCCGTTCTGGTCGGGTGAACTGTTCAACCGGGGTCGCGCCAGCGCCGCCGAACGCGTGGAAATCGACGTCAGTCATAACGCCCTTGCCGGAGGTCTTCTCTGTGCGGACGGCCAGTGGCGGCAGATTGTCACCATTGAGGACGCGCTGAAAGGCGGCTGCACGCTGTTCGACATTGAGCAGCTCAAACGTGAAAACAGCGCCGACGATTTTAAAAACCTGTTCATGTGTGAATTTGTTGACGACAAGGCGTCGGTGTTCCCGTTCGAGGAGCTGCAACGCTGCATGGTCGACACGCTGGAAGAATGGGAAGACTATGCGCCGTTTGCCGCCAATCCGTTCGGCTCCCGCCCGGTATGGATTGGTTACGACCCGTCACACCGTGGCGACAGTGCCGGATGCGTGGTGCTGGCACCGCCGGTGGTGGCCGGTGGCAAATTCAGAATACTTGAGCGTCACCAGTGGAAAGGCATGGACTTTGCCACTCAGGCTGAATCCATCCGCAAACTCACCGAAAAATACAACGTCGAATACATCGGAATTGATGCCACCGGCCTCGGTGTCGGCGTGTTCCAGCTCGTTCGCTCGTTCTATCCCGCCGCGCGCGATATCCGCTACACGCCGGAAATGAAAACCGCAATGGTGCTCAAGGCAAAAGACGTTATCCGCCGTGGCTGTCTGGAATACGACGTCAGCGCCACCGACATCACCAGCTCGTTTATGGCTATCCGCAAGACCATGACCAGCAGCGGACGCAGCGCCACCTATGAGGCCAGCCGCAGCGAGGAAGCCAGCCACGCCGACCTCGCCTGGGCGACCATGCACGCCCTGTTAAATGAGCCACTCACCGCCGGTATCAGCACCCCGCTGACATCCACCATTCTGGAGTTTTACTGATGAGCAAGAAAAAAGGGAAAACACCGCAGCCAGCGGTGAAAACAATGACCGCCAGCGCCCCGAAAATGGAGGCATTCACCTTTGGTGAGCCGGTGCCGGTACTCGACCGCCGTGACATTCTGGATTACGTCGAGTGCATCAGTAACGGCAGATGGTATGAGCCACCGGTCAGCTTTACCGGTCTGGCAAAAAGCCTGCGTGCTGCCGTACATCACAGCTCACCGATTTACGTCAAACGTAATATTCTGGCTTCAACGTTTATCCCGCATCCGTGGCTTTCCCAGCAGGATTTCAGCCGCTTTGTGCTGGATTTTCTGGTTTTCGGTAATGCGTTTCTGGAAAAGCGTTACAGCACCACCGGTAAGGTCATCAGACTGGAAACCTCACCGGCAAAATATACCCGCCGTGGCGTGGAGGAGGATGTTTACTGGTGGGTGCCGTCCTTCAACGAGCCGACACCTTTCGCGCCCGGCTCCGTGTTTCATCTGCTGGAGCCGGATATTAATCAGGAACTGTACGGCCTGCCGGAATATCTCAGCGCCCTTAACTCTGCCTGGCTGAATGAATCGGCCACGCTGTTCCGCCGCAAGTATTACGAAAACGGCGCACATGCTGGATACATCATGTACGTCACCGATGCCGTGCAGGATCGCAACGATATCGAAATGCTCCGCGAAAACATGGTGAAGTCGAAAGGCCGCAACAACTTTAAAAATCTGTTTCTCTATGCCCCACAGGGGAAAGCCGACGGCATTAAAATTATCCCGCTCAGTGAAGTGGCAACGAAGGACGATTTTTTTAATATCAAAAAAGCAAGCGCCGCTGACCTGCTGGACGCGCACCGCATCCCCTTTCAGTTGATGGGCGGTAAGCCGGAGAACGTCGGGTCGCTGGGTGATATTGAGAAAGTGGCAAAGGTCTTTGTCCGCAATGAGCTTATCCCGTTACAGGACAGGATTCGGGAAATAAACGGCTGGCTCGGTCAGGAGGTCATCCGCTTTAAAAACTACTCACTGGACACTGACAACAGCTGAACATCGCCGCCTGCGGGCGGCTTTTTTACATCCCGTCATCACGCCCTCACACACTCACCACCGCACAAAACAGCCCGCAGGCAAACCAACGCCCAACGGACAGACTAAGCGCCGTCACGACGCGCTGAGACGCTGAAAAAATAAAATCAGCAACACCGCCAGCGCGCAGTGCTTTCCCCGCCTCGCCCGCCCGCTTAATGGGGCGGTTTTAATGCACTTGCATGAATGGCCTAAAGTACGCCAGTTCTGACACTGCAAAGTTAGAAAATGCCTAACAGGTACATGCAAAATGATGCATCAAATGAATTCATACTGAAATAACCCCCAACCACATAGCTAAGCATCCACATCTTTACATATAACTCACTAAATTCTCTTGAATAAATCAAAAAGTTAGGTTAGATCTCTATCGTTGAGGAAGGCAACCTCGAACACTTAAGGCTAAATATAAAAAGAATAAAAAGAGGGATAAAATGAAATTAAAACTCAAAAACGTAACAAGCTATCATAAAGAATATTTTACTGAGTTAGATTTATCCAAAAAAATAAACATATTGTATGGGCAAAATGGTTGTGGAAAATCTACCATATCAAATTATTTTTACAATCCTAAAGACACCGCCTATAAGGAATGTGTATGCGAACCCATCGATAATTATCGAACCCTAGTCTACAACTCAAAATATATAGAAGATAATTTTTATAATGCAAAAGAGCAAAAAGGTATATTTACCCTCAGTCAAAAAAATGCAGAAATTGAAAAAATACTATCTGAAAAAGAAGAGCTAAACAAATCACT
>OKHO01000030.1_pt1 | contig 117386 bp, 106 predicted proteins | sample 1610931 | NCBI WGS metagenome assembly OKHO01 (sample SAMN04436698, study PRJEB24849) | human gut metagenome | biome: human gut; feature: NICU; material: stool | host: Homo sapiens | place: USA: Saint Louis, MO | collected 2010-08-01 | reverse complement strand
GGGCGTTTAGCTCAGCTGGTTCAGAGCATCTGCCTTACAAGCAGAGGGTCGGCGGTTCGAATCCGTCAACGCCCACTCTATACGGAATCCTTGCAGAATATTTCTGTAAGGATTTTCTTTTTCTGTACTTTACCCGATACAATGGTGTATTAATTCAAGTTATTTTTTAAAAGAAAACAAAGGGAAATTTGGCGGGAAAGTGATTTATTTCTTTACTTTGCTTCATCAATAAACCTATTAATACTACCATGCGAACAAAATCGATTTTTTTACTTTTGTTGTTGGCTGTCATGCCATTGTGCGTGTTCTCGCAGTCGAAATCTACGTTTGAAATCAAGAATGGACATTTTTATCGTAACGGAAAGATAACGCCTGTTCTTTCCGGTGAGATGCATTATGCCCGTATCCCTCATCAATATTGGCGTCATCGGTTGCAGATGATGAAAGGTATGGGGTTAAATACAGTGGCTACCTATGTGTTCTGGAATCTTCATGAGCCGGAGCCCGGAAAATGGGATTTTACAGGTGACAAGAATTTGGCTGAATTTATAAAAACCGCAGGTGAAGAGGGGATGATGGTTATTTTGCGTCCCGGTCCTTATGTTTGTGCCGAGTGGGAATTCGGTGGTTATCCTTGGTGGTTGCAAAATGTGAAAGGAATGGAAATCAGGAGAGATAATCCGGAGTTTCTGAAATATACAAAAGCGTATATCGATCGTCTTTATAAAGAGGTCGGTAGTTTGCAGTGTACAAAGGGTGGTCCGATTGTAATGGTGCAGTGTGAGAATGAATTTGGTTCATACGTTGCCCAACGTAAGGATATACCTTTGGAAGAACATCGCGCTTACAATGCTAAAATCAAGCAGCAGTTGGCTGATGTAGGATTTAATGTACCTCTGTTTACTTCTGATGGCAGTTGGCTTTTTGAGGGTGGGGCTACTCCGGGAGCTTTGCCTACGGCGAATGGCGAAAGTGATATTGAGAATTTGAAAAAAGTGGTTGATCAATATCACGACGGCAAAGGTCCGTATATGGTTGCAGAATTTTATCCGGGTTGGCTGTCGCATTGGGCAGAGCCGTTCCCGCAGATAGGAGCTTCCGGGATTGCTCGTCAAACCGAGAAGTATCTGCAAAATGATGTTTCTTTCAACTTCTATATGGTGCATGGAGGTACGAATTTTGGTTTTACGAGTGGTGCTAATTATGATAAGAAGCGTGATATTCAGCCGGATATGACCAGTTATGATTATGATGCTCCTATTAGCGAGGCAGGCTGGGTAACTCCAAAGTATGATTCGATTCGCAATGTGATCAAGAAATATGTTAAATATACAATTCCTGAAGCTCCGGCTCCTAATCCTGTTATCGAAATACCTTCTATTCAATTGAATAAAGTTGCGGATGTACTTGCTTTTGCAGAAAAACAGAAACCCGTGTCGTCTGATACTCCCTTGACTTTTGAACAATTGAATCAGGGGTATGGATATGTATTGTATACTCGTCATTTCAATCAGCCGATTAGCGGAACACTTGAAATTCCGGGGTTGCGTGACTATGCCGTTGTTTATGTGGATGGTGAACAGGTAGGAGTGCTGAATCGGAATACCAAGACCTACTCCATGGAGATAGAGGTGCCGTTTAATGCTACTCTGCAGATTCTGGTTGAAAATATGGGACGCATTAATTATGGTAGCGAGATCGTACATAATACCAAGGGAATTATTAGCCCGGTTCAGATAGCCGGTAAGGAAATTGTCGGTGGATGGGATATGTATCAGTTGCCGATGGACGAAATGCCCGATTTGACCAAATTGAAAGCTGATACACATAAAAATGTACCGTCTGAAGTGGCTAAGCTGAAAGGCTGTCCGGTGCTTTATGAGGGGACTTTTACGTTAGATAAAGTCGGAGATACATTTATGGATATGGAAAGCTGGGGAAAGGGTATCGTTTTTGTGAACGGTGTTAATATCGGACGTTACTGGAAAGTAGGTCCTCAGCAAACACTCTATATTCCGGGTGTATGGCTGAAGAAGGGTGAAAATAAGATTGTTATCTTTGAACAATTGAATGAAACCCCTCAAACAGAAGTGAAAACAGTGAAAACACCGGTGTTGATGAAGCTTAAGGGCTGAGTGAAGCGATGAACGGTTTTTGAATGATGAATGATCAACGATGAACTATCTTGCAACGATGGTAAAATGCAAGTAGTTCATCGTTGATTGTTTAAAGACTGTTCACCTTTGGCCGTTCATCGTGATTTTAGTCTCTTTTATACAAACTTTCTCTCCCCTTATGCCTTATAACTCAGGAAAAAGAGTTAATTTTGCAGCCTGATAATTATCTAAACGACAATATGAAACTTGATTTACTTACGGCCATCTCTCCGATTGACGGCCGATATAGAGGCAAGGCTGAAGCTTTAGCTGCATATTTTTCTGAATATGCGTTGATTAAATACCGTGTGCAGGTAGAAGTAGAGTATTTTATTACTTTGTGCGAATTGCCGTTGCCGCAACTGAAGGGAATTGATAAGAGTGTGTTCGAGTCATTGCGCAATATCTACCGTAATTTTACGGAAGCCGATGCGCAGCGTATCAAGGATATTGAAAGTGTGACTAACCATGATGTGAAAGCCGTAGAGTATTTCCTGAAAGAAGAGTTTGATAAGTTGGGTGGATTGGAAGAGTACAAAGAGTTTATTCATTTTGGACTGACTTCGCAGGATATTAACAATACATCGATCCCTCTTTCTATCAAGGAAGCATTGGAGCAAGTTTATTATCCGCTGATTGAAGAACTGATTGCGCAGTTGAAAACGTATGCTACTGAATGGGAATCCATTCCGATGCTTGCCAAAACTCACGGTCAGCCGGCATCTCCAACTCGCTTGGGAAAGGAAATTATGGTTTTTGTTTATCGCCTGGAACGTCAGCTGGCTACTTTGAAGGCTTGCCCTGTAACTGCTAAATTCGGTGGTGCAACCGGAAATTATAATGCACACCATGTGGCTTATCCCGAATATGATTGGAAAGCATTCGGAAATCAGTTTGTTGCAGAGAAACTGGAATTGGAACGCGAGGAATATACAACACAGATTTCGAACTACGACAATCTGTCGGCTATCTTCGATGCCATGAAGCGTATCAATACGGTGATGATCGATATGAACCGTGATTTCTGGCAATACATCTCGATGGAATATTTCAAGCAGAAGATTAAAGCCGGAGAGGTGGGATCGAGTGCGATGCCGCATAAAGTAAATCCGATTGATTTTGAGAATGCAGAAGGTAATCTCGGAATTGCCAATGCCATTCTGGAACACCTCGCAGTGAAACTTCCCGTATCACGTTTGCAACGCGACCTGACAGATTCTACTGTGCTGCGTAATGTAGGTACTCCGTTCGGGCATATTGTGATTGCTATTCAAAGTTCGCTGAAAGGATTGCGCAAGTTGTTGCTCAACGAAACGGCTATCTATCGTGATTTGGATAATTGCTGGAGTGTGGTGGCTGAGGCTATCCAGACTATTCTTCGTCGTGAGGCTTACCCGCATCCGTACGAAGCCTTGAAGGCTCTGACTCGTACGAATCAGGCTATCACAGAAACTTCTATCAAGGAGTTTATTGAAGGATTGGATGTGAACGAAGAAATCAAAAAAGAATTAAGAGTAATTACTCCCCATTCGTATACGGGAATTTAAGGGTGATTATTGTTATATATAATATAAGTGTCTAAAATCAGGCCGTGAGGCCAAAAGTTTAATTTTTATTCGAATAAGAAAATGAGCACAGAAAACGAAGAATGGCGCGAAGACTCCAAGAGTGAGAATACGGACGCCGGCCGTGATGGTAACAGAAGTTTTAACAGAGAAGGCGGATACAGTCGTCCTTCATACAATCGTGAAGGTGGCGACCGTCCTTATCGTCCGAGATTTAATAGTAATAGTGAAGATCGTCCTCAGCGTTCTTATGGTGATCGTCCGCAACGTCCTTCATATAATCGTGAAGGTGGCGACCGTCCCTATCGTCCGCGTTTTAACAGCGAAGGTGGTGGCCGTCCTCAGCGTTCCTATGGCGACCGTCCGCAACGTCCTTCATATAATCGTGAAGGTGGTGACCGTCCCTATCGTCCGCGTTTTAACAGCGAAGGTGGTGACCGTCCTCAGCGTTCTTATGGCGACCGTCCGCAACGTCCTTCATATAACCGTGAAGGTGGCGACCGTCCCTACCGTCCGCGCTTTAACAGCGAAGGTGGTGATCGTCCTCAGCGTTCTTATGGCGACCGTCCGCAACGTCCTTCATACAATCGTGAAGGCGGTGACCGTCCCTATCGTCCGAGATACAATAACGATAACAGATCGCAGGGATTCTCACGTCCGATACGTCGTACGGGGGATTACGATCCGAATGCTAAATACAGTAAGAAAAAACAGATTGAATACAAAGAACAATTTGTTGATCCGAATGAACCGATCCGTCTGAATAAGTTCCTGGCTAATGCAGGAGTCTGCTCTCGTCGTGAAGCTGATGAATTTATCACGGCAGGTGTAGTTTCTGTCAATGGAGAGGTTGTTACAGAGTTGGGTACAAAGATCAAGCGCGCTGATGTGGTGAAGTTTCACGATGAAACCGTTAGTATTGAGCGTAAGGTGTATGTGTTGCTGAACAAGCCGAAAGATTGTGTAACTACTTCGGATGATCCTCAGGCTCGTCTGACTGTTATGGATCTGGTAAAAGGGGCCTGCGCTGAGCGTATTTATCCGGTAGGACGTCTGGACCGTAACACAACAGGTGTATTGCTGTTGACTAATGATGGTGATTTAGCTTCTAAACTGACACATCCGAAATACCTGAAGAAAAAAATCTATCATGTATATTTGGATAAGAACCTGACTAAGGCAGATATGGACCAGATTGCAGCCGGTATTCAGCTGGAAGATGGTGAAATCCATGCGGATGCCATCAGTTATTCTGACGAGGTAAAGCGTGATCAAGTGGGTATCGAAATCCACTCTGGAAAGAATCGTATCGTCCGTCGTATATTTGAATCGTTGGGTTACAAGGTGGTGAAACTTGACCGTGTATTCTTTGCCGGACTGACTAAAAAAGGATTGCGCCGTGGTGAGTGGCGTTATCTTACAGAACAGGAAGTTAACTTCCTCCGGATGGGATCTTTTGAATAATAAAAGAATTTAGAAGATGGCAGTCAGTGGTCAGTAACCGGGCGTTTGTCACTCCCGGTTGCTGACTTCTGGCTACTATATATAATAATGTATATAAAATAGTTGTATGGAAAAGATTAGTAGAACAAAAATTGTCGACCTGATGAAGCGCGAAGATTTTGGCGCTATGGTCAATGTGAAAGGATGGGTTCGCACCCGCAGAGGCAGCAAACAAGTTAACTTTATCGCACTGAATGACGGTTCTACAATAAATAACGTGCAGGTCGTAGTCGATCTGGCGAACTTTGATGAAGAGATGCTGAAGCAAATCACGACCGGTGCTTGTCTGAGCGTGAACGGTGTGTTGACGGAGTCGGTAGGCGCCGGACAGAAGGCTGAAGTGCAGGCTCGTGAAATCGAAGTGCTGGGAACTTGTGACAATACGTATCCGCTACAGAAGAAAGGGCACTCTATGGAGTTTTTGCGTGAGATAGCCCATTTGCGTCCGCGTACCAATACTTTTGGAGCAGTATTCCGTATTCGTCACAATATGGCTATTGCTATCCATAAATTCTTCCATGAAAAGGGATTCTTCTATTTTCATACACCTATCATTACAGCGTCTGACTGTGAAGGTGCCGGACAAATGTTTCAGGTGACTACCATGAACCTATATGATCTGAAAAAAGATGAAAACGGTTCTATCGTGTATGATGATGACTTCTTTGGCAAACAAGCCAGTTTGACTGTTTCGGGACAGTTGGAAGGTGAGTTAGCTGCTACCGCTTTAGGTGCAATCTATACGTTTGGTCCTACTTTCCGTGCCGAAAATTCTAACACTCCGCGCCACTTGGCCGAGTTCTGGATGATTGAACCGGAGGTAGCTTTCAACGAAATTCAGGAGAATATGGATTTGGCTGAAGAGTTCATTAAATATTGTGTGAGATGGGCTTTGGATAACTGTGCAGATGATGTGAAATTCCTGAACGACATGTTCGATAAAGGATTAATTGAACGTTTGGAAGGTGTACTTAAAGAAGACTTCGTCCGTCTGCCATACACGGAAGGTATTAAAATACTGGAAGAAGCTGTTGCCAAAGGACATAAATTCGAATTCCCGGTTTACTGGGGAGTTGATTTGGCTTCTGAACACGAGCGTTATCTGGTGGAAGACCACTTTAAACGTCCGGTGATCCTGACTGACTATCCGAAGGAAATAAAGGCCTTCTATATGAAACAGAATGAGGATGGTAAGACTGTGCGTGCCATGGATGTACTTTTCCCTAAAATCGGAGAGATCATTGGCGGTTCGGAACGTGAGTCTGATTATAACAAATTGATGACGCGTATTGAAGAAATGCATATTCCGATGAAGGATATGTGGTGGTATCTGGATACTCGTAAGTTCGGTACTTGTCCTCACTCCGGATTCGGACTGGGATTTGAACGCTTGTTGCTCTTCGTGACGGGTATGTCTAATATCCGCGATGTAATTCCGTTCCCGCGTACCCCACGTAATGCCGATTTTTAATGAATCATATCTGAATATTCATACAAATGATAAGAAACTCGCATATTCTTTTGATTATGCGAGTTTTTTTATGTCTTTAGATTGCTATTTTTATAAAAGAAATCTTTATATTTGTGACAGACAGATGAATTAAAGTGTTAACTAAAATCGTACAGATATGAAAAAGCTTTATTTCTTTACCATGCTGGCGGCGATGCTGTTTGCGGTAACAAATGTGATGGCACAAAAGGCTAACTTTAAGCCAGCTAATCTGAAAGGAATCTGGCAATTGTGCCACTATGTTTCAGAAAGTCCGGATGCTCCGGGTGTACTTAAACCGAGTAATACTTTCAAAGTACTGAGTGACGATGGAAGAATTGTGAATTTCACGATTCGTCCCGGAGCAGATGCTATTATAACGGGGTATGGTAGTTACGAGCAGTTGTCGGATCATACATACGCTGAAAGCATTGAAAAGAATATTCATTTGCCGATGCTCGACAATCAGGATAATGTTCTTACTTTCGAACTCGTTGATGATAAAGTATTGCATCTTAAATATTTTATAGAGAAGGATCTGAATGGCAATGAACTGAATTGCTGGTATAAAGAGACTTGGAAACGTATTGAGATGCCGGACAAATTCCCGGAAGACATTGTAAGATAATTCAGATTATAAGATCGACTTACGGACTGCAGGTAGCAAGCTGCCGATTATGTATTGTAGCATTGATCGTGTGTGGCTTGTTGCCTGCAGTCTTTTTTTGTCTTGTTGGGCGCTGTTTACGGCAGATAGCTTGTGGCTCGTTATCAACCGGATAAATCCAAAAAAAGACAGAAATAGTTTGCCAATTCAAAGAAAAGCCGTACTTTTGCAAGCCGATTATTATCTCAAAAGGATAAGAGATTAATTCATAGCAAGTTAATCTTCCTTTGTCCGGGGAAGGTTGATAAGTGGTGAAGAAAATTTTTAGTAGTAACATTTAAAAAACAAATTAAGAGTGGATACTTTAAGTTACAAGACCATTTCTGCAAACAAGGCAACTGTAACCAAAGAATGGGTTATCGTTGATGCTACAGACCAAACTTTAGGTCGTCTGGGAGCAAAAGTTGCGAAACTGTTGAGAGGAAAGTATAAACCAAACTTTACTCCTCATGTAGACTGCGGTGATAACGTTATTATCATCAATGCAGACAAAGTTAAATTAAGTGGTAACAAATGGAATGACAGAGTTTATTTGTCTTATACTGGCTACCCGGGTGGTCAGAGAGAAATGACTCCTGCTCGTTTGATCGCCAAACCTAACGGTGAAGACAGATTACTGAGAAAAGTAGTGAAGGGCATGCTTCCGAAGAACAGACTGGGAGCTAAGTTGCTGAGCAATATGTATGTTTACGCAGGTAGCGAACACAAACACGATGCTCAGAACCCGAAAGCAATTGATATAAACTCACTTAAATAAGATATAATGGAAGTAGTAAATGCATTAGGCAGACGTAAACGTGCTATTGCACGCGTATTCGTAAGCGAAGGTACAGGAAAGATTACTATTAACAAGAGAGACCTTGCAGAGTACTTTCCATCAACTATTCTTCAGTATGTTGTTAAACAACCATTGAACAAGCTTGGTGTTGCTGAGAAGTATGACATCAAAGTGAACTTGTGCGGTGGTGGTTTTACTGGTCAGTCTCAGGCTTTGCGTTTAGCTATTGCCCGTGCACTGGTTAAGATCAACGCTGAAGATAAGCCGGCACTTCGTTCTGAAGGCTTCATGACACGTGATCCTCGTTCTGTTGAACGTAAGAAACCGGGTCAGCCGAAAGCTCGTAGAAGATTCCAGTTCAGCAAGCGTTAATGGGCTGCCTGACGGAAGATGTTTAGTATCTAAACTACCGGGACTCTTACTATACAGGCTACCCGGCGGTTGGTTTAGAAAAAACAAAAAAGAAAGTAAACGATTTAAAGAAAAAACAAGATGTCAAGAACAAATTTTGATACATTATTGGAAGCCGGTTGCCACTTCGGACACCTTAAAAGAAAGTGGAACCCTGCAATGGCTCCTTATATTTTTATGGAACGCAATGGTATTCATATCATTGACCTCCACAAAACAGTTGCAAAAGTTGATGAAGCCGCAGAGGCTCTGAAACAGATTGCAAAATCAGGCAAGAAAGTCCTTTTTGTTGCTACTAAAAAACAAGCTAAACAGGTAGTGGCTGAAAAAGCTGCATCTGTAAACATGCCTTATGTTATCGAACGTTGGCCGGGTGGTATGTTGACTAACTTCCCTACTATCCGTAAGGCAGTGAAGAAGATGACTACTATCGACAAGTTGACTGCTGATGGTACTTACTCAAACTTGTCAAAGAGAGAAATTCTTCAGATTTCTCGTCAGCGTGCTAAGCTGGACAAGACTTTGGGTTCTATCGCTGACCTGACTCGTCTGCCGTCTGCTTTGTTCGTTATCGATGTAATGAAAGAAAATATCGCTGTTCGCGAAGCTAACCGTTTGGGTATTCCTGTATTTGGTATCGTTGATACTAACTCGGATCCTACAAACATTGACTTCGTAATTCCGGCAAATGATGACGCTACTAAATCAGTAGAAGTTATCCTCGATGCTTGCTGTGCTGCAATGATCGAAGGTCTGGAAGAAAGAAAAGCTGAAAAGATCGATATGGAAGCTGCCGGTGAAGCTCCTGCTAACAAGGGCAAAAAGAAATCAGCTAAGGCTAGACTCGATAAATCTGACGAAGAAGCAATCAACGCAGCTAAAGCTGCTGCTTTCCTGAAAGAAGACGAAGAGGCTTAATATAATAATGTGCCAATTTGCTAATGTGCCGACGCATCTGTAAGGGTGTGGGCATTTTGATTGGCAGATTGGCACATTTTGTTTATTCAAAACGATTATTCATTTTAAAATATAAAAGATATTATGGCTGTAACAATGGCTGATATAACCAAGCTCCGCAAAATGACCGGTGCTGGTATGATGGACTGCAAAAATGCGTTGACTGATGCTGAAGGCGATTTCGACAAAGCAATGAAGATCATCCGCGAAAAAGGACAGGCAGTTGCTGCAAAACGTTCTGACCGTGAGGCTTCTGAAGGTTGTGTTTTGGTAAAAGTAGAAGAAGGTTTCGGTGCTATCATCGCTTTGAAGTGCGAAACTGACTTTGTTGCTCAGAATGCTGACTTCGTGAAACTGACTCAGGATATTCTGGACGCTGCTGTAGCTAACAAGTGCAAGACTCTGGAAGAAGTTTTGGCTCTTCCGATGGGTGATGCTACTGTAGCTCAGGCTGTAACAGACAGAACCGGTATCACTGGTGAAAAGATGGAGTTGGATGGTTACATGGTTTTGGAAGGCGCTACAATTGCTGCTTACAACCATATGAACAGAAACGGTCTTTGCACCATGGTTGCTTTCAACAAGAAAGTTGACGAACAGCTGGCTAAGCAAGTAGCTATGCAGGTTGCTGCTATGAATCCGATCGCAGTTGATGAAGATGGTGTTTCTGAAGAAGTGAAGCAGAAAGAAATAGAAGTGGCTGTTGAAAAGACTAAAGTAGAACAGGTGCAGAAAGCTGTAGAAGCTGCTTTGAAGAAAGCTAATATCAATCCGGCTCATGTGGACAGTGAAGACCACATGGAAAGCAACATGGCTAAAGGCTGGATTACAGCTGAAGATGTTGCAAAGGCAAAAGAAATCATTGCTACTGTTTCAGCTGAGAAGGCTGCAAATATGCCTGAACAAATGATTCAGAACATTGCTAAAGGACGTTTGGCTAAGTTCTTGAAAGAAGTTTGCTTGCTGAATCAGGAAGACATCATGGATGCCAAGAAGACAGTGAGAGAAGTGTTGAAAGAAGCTGATCCTGAATTGAAGGTTGTTGATTTCAAACGTTTCACTTTGAGAGCTGAATAATCTCAAGGAATCAAGAATATAGAAACGGCCGCACAGAAAGTCTGTAGCGGCCGTTTTTTTGTGGCTGTCCGTAATGTTACGGTTATCTGTTTACGCAGAATCCGGAACAAGAACTTTTGCGTATAAAGTGAATGGATCCGGAACTTGTTTACATTTTGCCGGACCTGTTTCAAGTGGGATTTGTTTCCCCTTATCCTCCTACTGTTTTTGTTTTCGTATATCCTTCTTTCTTCAGTAGTTCTACTATTTTTTGTTTGAAGTCTCCCTGAACGATAATCTCTCCGTCTTTAGCCGATCCGCCTACTCCACATTTCGTCTTGAGGAGTTTTCCCAAATCTTTCAGGTCGTTCTCGGTGCCGACAAAGCCGGTAATTAGGGTTACGACTTTGCCGCCCCGGTTTTTCCGATCCAATTGCACCCGTAAGTTCTGTTGTGACGGTTCCAGGGTTACTTGCTCTTCGTCATCATCCATCTCATAATTATAATCCGGGTTGGTGGAGTAAACCACGTTCAGCCGGTCTTTCCAATCGCTGTTCTTCATTATTCCAGTCTATTAATTAAGTTCAAAAATAATATATTGTTCCGAACCTTGCAAACTATTAAGTGTCCCCGGGCGTTTTTGTATGTAGAAATTATGTTAAGCTTCTATGACATCCTTATGGCATTTCGGAAAAAATAGTGTAATTTTGTCAATCGCTAATGTAAAAGCAGAATGAAGTGACTATGAACAATCAGATACAGCATAAAGACAGTACAAAGGTTCCGGAGCCTACTTTGCGTCGGCTGCCTTGGTATCTTTCGAATGTAAAGTTGCTGAAGCAGAAAGGTGAACGTTACGTCTCTTCTACCCAGATCTCCAAAGAAATAAACATCGATGCTTCGCAGATTGCGAAAGATTTGTCGTATGTTAATATTTCCGGTCGTACGCGGGTGGGGTATGAAGTGGATGCGCTGATTGCCGTTCTGGAAGATTTTCTTGGCTTTACAAATATGCACAAGGCTTTCCTGTTCGGTGTAGGAAGTCTGGGAGGAGCTTTATTGCGTGATTCCGGACTTAGCCATTTCGGCTTGGAGATTGTAGCTGCTTTTGATGTAAACCCGTCGCTGGTAGGCACTACGCTCAATGGGATTCCCATTTTCCACTCTGACGATTTTCAGAAGAAGATGCAGGAGTACGGTGTGCACATCGGTGTACTGACCGTGCCCATCGAGATTGCCCAATGCATTACAGATACGATGGTGGCCGGTGGTATTAAAGCCGTCTGGAATTTTACCCCTTTCCGTATTCGTGTTCCGGAAGATATCGTGGTGCAGAACACATCACTTTACGCTCACCTCGCTGTTATGTTTAATCGTTTGAACTTTAATGAAATAGAATAGAGCATGAAGATTATAGCTGTTGGAATGAATTATGCCCGGCACAACGAGGAACTGGGACATACGTTGGAGAATAAAGAGCCGGTAATTTTCATGAAACCCGATTCGGCTATCCTTAAAGATGGCAAACCTTTCTTTATTCCCGATTTTTCGAATGAAGTGCATTATGAAACAGAACTGGTAGTGCGCATCAATCGCTTGGGAAAGAATATAGCTTCACGCTTTGCTCATCGTTATTATGATGCGGTGACAGTCGGCATCGACTTCACTGCACGCGATTTACAGCGCAGGTTTCGTGAGGTCGGCAATCCTTGGGAATTATGTAAAGGTTTCGATAGTTCCGCTGCCATTGGCACATTTGTACCGGTGGAGCAACTGGCCGATGTGCAGAATCTTCATTTCCACCTGGATATAGACGGGAAAACGGTACAGCAGGGGCATACTGCCGATATGCTGTTCCGGGTAGACGATATCATTGCTTATGTCAGCCGCTTTGTGACTCTGAAAATCGGTGACCTTCTTTTCACCGGTACGCCTGTAGGGGTCGGTCCGGTCAGTATCGGCCAGCATTTGGAGGGATACCTTGAAACCGAGAAGTTGCTTGATTTCTATATCCGGTAAGTCCGGATACTCCTTTATTCATTTATAAAATAACTCTTATGAAAATAAAAGTAGGTTTTGGTTTCGACGTCCACCAATTGGTCGAAGGACGTGAACTTTGGTTAGGAGGCATTCTTTTGGAACATGAAAAAGGATTGTTGGGACATTCGGATGCCGATGTATTGGTGCATGCTATTTGTGATGCCTTGCTGGGTGCTGCCAACATGCGTGATATCGGTTATCACTTCCCTGACAATGCCGGTGAATATAAGAATATAGACAGCAAGATTTTATTAAAGAAAACAGTGGAGCTGATTGCTACCAAAGGCTATCAGATCGGTAATATCGACGCCACTATCTGTGCGGAGCGCCCTAAACTGAAAGCCCATATCCCTTCGATGCAGCAAGTGCTTGCCGAAGTGATGGGGATCGATGCAGACGATATTTCCATTAAAGCCACTACCACCGAAAAACTTGGTTTTACCGGGCGGGAAGAAGGTATTTCCGCCTATGCAACCGTGCTGATCAATCGCGTGTGATGATCTTTTATGGCAAAGGCGGATTTATATGATGTAGTTTACTGTATTTGGGAATACGGTCAGATATTTTTGTTGAATTTATAAGAAATAGGGAGAGATCTGTACTATTAGCCGATTAGGTTATACTTTAGAAATGTTTCTAGAAATTATAGCCAATTTTGGCATTTAGTGTGTTCCTATATGCGACGTCTGCTACCCACCAGCCTGTATAATTGAGGCCTATACTGAAAGATTTACTAACCCGATAATCATATCCTATTGAGATGGAGGTGGCGTATCGGAGTAAGTAGGTATTTTTAGTTCCCATTTCCACTGTTGGTCTATAACTGTGGATAACCGGAACAGACTGTTTGAGTTTGGCTAATCCAAATGTGGCTTGCGTGTATATATTATGTCTCTGTGTCTTTAGTAAATCGATTCCCATTCCGGCTCCACCTTTATATTCGCGAGTTCTCCAGTGCATTGAGAAGTCCACTTCGCCTATTTCCGCCATGGCTGTTCGAGGTGTGAATTCATTATAAATACCTGCATGAAAGTTGGCCAGAGCATAGAGTCTGTTATAGAAATAATACTTGAACTCGCAACCTAAACCATATCCGGCAGTTTGGTTGTGTGGATTTTCTTTTTTGAAGTGTTCATATCCTCCTATTATTGAAAATTGCATTTTGTCCTGTCCGTGAACGATGGCTGTTCCGAAGATTAACAGAGTGGTTAATAATAGCTTTTTCATAATTAATAAGTTTGGTATTCTTGTTTGTGTATATGATATTTTTGTTTGATTACAAATATACGTAAATATTATAATAACACTATGAAAATGTGATCTTTTTTGTCAGGGGTATGCGAAAGAGAAATTTCTATTGATTATCAGATATTAAAAATTTAATCAATGTAGTGTGTATTAGGGGGAATTGTTTTATTTTGTTCAGTATTATTCCTGTCTTTGCGAAAAAAATATGAAAGTATTAAAAAAGATGCCAGTGTTTTAATAGCTGGTTTAGTTGTGGCATCTTGTGCTAATGATTTGGATGGTTTTATTAGTATTCCTGATAATGCGACAGGTGTTCAACAAATTTCTACTCGTAGTAGTTCTGACAATTTGAAGATTGTATATCATGGTAAGGTCTATGAAACTTTATATACGATTATTGATGACTCAATTTATTCATATCAGAATTCTGAAGTGAAAGATTTGATGGATAATTTGAGTGAAACCCGGCCTAATCTTAGGACATTTATTCATGGGAATGGAGTCATTGAATATTTTGATGATGAAAATGATTTTAATTTAAATAAAGAGAGGATAATGTCTGAATATGAAAAAGAGTCATTGTCGACATCGCTTTCTGAAAGATGGTTTCCTACTGATAATGTACCACAGCTTGCGCCTATAGATCCGGAGAATAATGAAGTGGAAATTTATTTGTACGAAGATCCATATTATTTAGGAGATTTGTTTAGTTTGCAGCGTAGTAGAAGTGACAGTGACTACAACGAACTTAGTAAAGTTTGGAATTTGGGTGGTCAGATATCATCTATGATAGTGCATACTATTGGTTTTGGTGGTGTTTTTACATTTTATGAAAGAATGGGTTGTCAGGGTAAAGGTATAACATTAGTCCTTACTGCCGGTCAATATATTAATTTATGTTCAGAATTATCTGCTGATGCAATGAGAGGGATCAGTTATGGTTCAATTGCCATGTCAGATTTGAGGAGCCTCCATTGGTCTGGGATTGCAGGTAATTTGGAATAATAGGATATGTTGTATAAAAGTGGATCGTTACATTGGAATGATGTAAGATTCTAATATGCAATTAGTAAACTTAAGAGGATCTTTTTCTAATTTTGATACCCCCCTTTGAGTATTGATTTATGTGCCGATAAGAAACTTCACATGGCTCAAACGTGTATACTTTGAGCCATAACTTTCGTACGTGCGCGCTATCCGTGCCGAGGCGATGTGGACTATCTCGCCGGGGCGGAACTCATGTTCCAGTGCCGGAAGTTGGCAGGATACGGGGCTGGGTGTTTTCGAAGAAATCCTTAGGACCACCAGATTTCCGGACGGATCGGTTAACGTTACTATCTGTCGTACAAAGAACTGAACGGAAGTACCCATGACCCTTGTTTTATACGGATCGTCTTCAAGCCGCACTCTTACCACTTTTAGATTCAGGCCCTCCAACTTTTCACCCTCGTTGCCCAGAAAACGGCCGGCTTCGCGTTTCTGCCGTGCCTTTCGTTGCATGATGTCCAGATGTACAGAGTGATATACTTGCGCTATGGCTACAAAACGCTCCTGCTTGGGGATTTTGGGTGTATATTTGTAGGCTATCCAGCTCAGGTAGGCCGGATCGACTTTCAGGATTTCGTGCAGATAGTGTCCGCGATACCTTCCGAACGATATGATATCGTCTCCGTTGCTTTGCATCCTCTTCTCATTGTATTCCACAATCAGCAGGCAACGCCTGGAAAAGAAAAACAGCGTGCTTGCCATCCGCAGTGATTCGTTGATGTCTGCTGAGAGTTCGTGAATAAACAGAAGTCTGTTCTTCTCGAGTGTAGGCGAATAGATCCAGACCGAGTAAGTGGGATGTCCCGGTCTTGGCAGAACCACAAAATAGGCTCCTGCCTCTTTGTAAGACATGCGGCCCCGGTTGTATTCATTCAGTTTGGCATACAACAGAGCTTGTTCAGCTTCGGGTATTCCCGGTAATTTGGGGTTTGCCATATCTGAGTCTTCTTATACTTCAAATATACTGATTCTTTTTGAAGAAGGCAAATGCTTTTAGCTATTTTTTTTATTTCTCTTTTCTGCTCTATCCCTTTTGTGGTTGAGTTAAAGGATAGGACTATGTAATAACATTTTGGATATATACTTGTGTGTCCCGGCGGAAATGCCGGGAGGAGTTCGGCGACTGCATTCATAGGTTTCCTATTGTTCTTTTGCTACTTGTGGCGGCTTTTCGTGCGCAGAAAGTAATTAAAGTCGGTGTTTGGGTGACAGCCCCTTTTCTCCGGATCGGCAAACCGGATGTAATGGAGCGGGAAAACAGTGCTTTTAAGGACGGAAAGCCGGGGTCGGGAGGGGGAAGAGCCGGGCTTTTGGGAAAATGAACGGTTGTTTCCGGGAAAAAGAAGGAAGCGTTTGCTCCAAAAGACGGTTACATTTTCCGAAAATGCTTATATGTTTTCAAAATATCTCCTAATGTTTTCACTCATATCTCCTATTGTTCCGGAATCTTACTTCTAAAGTGCCCGATTCCTCTCCGGTTGTTAGTCGCCAAGAGAGCTTTGGGAGGTGATAAAAAGCTCCTCCTTTTACGATTCGCCTTCTCTACTGGTCTCCTTCTGTGTCTTTCCGCTTCTTATTGTATGGTTATTGTCCGATTGGCTGCTAAAAGGATAATCGGCTGATTGCGTGTAGGCCGTTTTTTCTTACGAAGCTTTCCGTCGGCCCGAAAAACCGAAATGTAGGGAGGTTCTGATATCAAATTGACAGAAAGACAAAAGCATCGTTCTACAAGTGTTCTGTTCATGGATATGTAGGAGACATTGCCATGACATGAGGTCTGTTATGCCCCCTGTAGTTTTAAAGTTTGTATACTAACTTGTCCAATTGATTGTATTCTGCCGGGAATCTTGTACATTTGCATTCTTCGTAAAAAGAGAATGAATATGAAAGAATCCAAGAAGCGTGTTCTTGTCGGTATGAGTGGGGGGATAGACAGCACCGCCACCTGCCTGATGCTGCAAGAGCAGGGATATGAGATAGTGGGTGTCACCATGCGTGTCTGGGGTGACGAGCCGCAGGATGCCAGGGAGTTGGCGGCACGTATGGGGATAGAGCATTATGTGGCCGATGAACGCGTTCCTTTTAAAGATACCATTGTCAAAAACTTTATAGACGAGTACCGTCAGGGGCGTACGCCGAACCCTTGCGTGATGTGCAATCCGTTATTTAAGTTCCGGATGTTGATAGAATGGGCTGACAAGCTGGGGTGCGACTGGATAGCCACCGGTCATTACTCCCGGTTGGAAGAGCGGAACGGGCATATCTATATCGTTGCCGGTGATGATGACAAGAAAGACCAGTCCTATTTCCTCTGGCGACTGGGACAGGACGTGCTGCGGCGTTGCATTTTTCCTTTGGGTAACTATACCAAGCAGACCGTCCGTGACTATCTGCATGAGAAAGGCTATGAAGCCAAGTCGAAGGAAGGGGAGAGTATGGAGGTATGCTTTATTAAAGGGGACTATCGCGATTTTCTTCGCGAACAGTGTCCGGAGTTGGATGCTGAGGTAGGTCCGGGATGGTTTGTCAGTTCAGAAGGTGTAAAGCTGGGGCAGCACAAAGGCTTCCCTTATTATACCATCGGACAGCGTAAAGGACTGGAGATCGCACTGGGAAAACCGGCCTATGTCTTGAAAATCAATCCGCAGAAGAACACCGTCATGCTGGGTGATGCCGGGCAGTTGAAAGCCGAATACATGGTGGCGGAGCAAGACAACATTGTGGATGAGGATGAATTGTTTGCGTGTCCGGACCTGGCGGTGCGCATCCGTTACAGAAGCCGTCCGATTCCTTGCCGGGTGAAGAGGCTTGAAGACGGGCATCTGCTGGTTCGTTTCTTGGCGGAGGCGTCGGCGATTGCTCCGGGGCAGTCGGCCGTGTTTTATGAAGGCCGGCGGGTGTTGGGTGGTGCGTTTATCGCTTCGCAACGCGGTATCGGGTTAGTGATTGAACAGAACAAAGACTGGAAATAGAAACAAAAACAAAAATAAAAATACGAGATGAAAAAATTAGCACTTATTGCCTTGGTCTTCGTTGCTTTGGGAGCGTCGGCACAACAGGATACGTTAAAGTATCGCATCAGCCTGAAAGATAAGGCTGCGACCACTTATTCACTGGATCATCCCGAGAAATTCTTGTCGGAAAAAGCCATCGCCCGCCGCCAGCGTCAGCAGTTGCCTGTCGACTCTACCGATCTGCCGGTCTGCCGTCGGTATGTGGATGCCATCCGCGACAAGGGAGTGAAGATTGTGGCTATGGGAAAATGGGATAATTTCGTCACCGTGTCATGTAACGACAGTGCCGTGATAGGCGAAATTGCCGCGCTGCCTTTTGTGCGTGCTACCGAGAAGGTATGGGTTGCCCCGTCGAAACCTGCAGCGGAAGATAAACGGGACTCCCTGGCGAACAGTCCGCTCAAGAGTGAGAACTACTACGGTCCTGCCCTCCGGCAGATAGAAATCAGTAACGGCGAAAAATTGCATGAGGCCGGATTTAAGGGACAAGGCATGACCATTGCCGTGATCGATGCCGGATATCATAACGTGGACAAGATAGAGGCTATGAAAAACATCCGCATCCTGGGTACGAAAGATTTCGTGGAACCGGGAAGCGATATCTACGCCAAAGGATCGCACGGAATGGCCGTTCTCTCCTGCATGGCGATGAATGATCCTTATGTAATGGTGGGTACGGCTCCCGAAGCCTCTTATTGGTTGCTCCGCAGTGAAGATGAAGCGTCCGAGCATTTGGTGGAGCAGGACTACTGGGCGGCGGCTGTCGAGTTTGCCGATAGTGTCGGAGTAGATGTGGTGAATACTTCATTGGGATATTTCACCTTTGATGATTCTACCAAGAACTATAAGTATCGTGACCTGGACGGACACCATGCACTGATGTCCCGCCAGGCGTCGAAAATGGCGGATAAAGGAATCGTACTGGTGTGCAGTGCCGGTAATTCGGGTGCCTCTTCATGGAAGAAAATCACGACACCGGGGGATGCGGAGAATGTGCTGACGGTAGGTGCTATCGACCGGAGAGGCGTGTTGGCTTCGTTTTCTTCTATCGGCAACACAGCCGATAATCGCGTGAAACCCGATGTCGTTGCCGTGGGGCTGAACTCGGATGTGATGGGGACAAACGGTAATCTGCGTAAAGCGAGTGGAACCTCGTTTGCTTCACCGATCCTGTGCGGCATGGTGACTTGCCTGTGGCAAGCTTGTCCGCAACTGACTGCAAAGGAAATCATCGAACTGGTGCGTCAATCCGGCGATCGGGTCGATTTCCCCGACAATATCTACGGATACGGAGTGCCCGATCTGTGGAAAGCTTATCAATCTGTTTCGAAGAAAAAATAAGATATGCAAGACACGCTTTCTCTTTATGAACTGAATGCCTTGGTCCGGCGGAGTCTGGAGCAGTGCCTGCCCGATGAATACTGGGTACAGGCGGAGTTGAGCGATGTCCGTACAAACAGTACCGGGCATTGCTATCTGGAGTTTGTCCAGAAAGATCCCCGCAGCAATAATCTGATAGCCAAGGCAAGAGGAACGATCTGGGCTAACATCTACCGGCTGCTGAAACCTTATTTTGAGGAGTCCACCGGACAGTTGTTTACTTCCGGCATAAAGGTGCTGGTCAAGGTGACGGTTGCTTTCCATGAATTGTATGGTTACAGCCTGACCGTGCAGGATATCGACCCTACCTATACATTGGGCGATATGGCACGCCGCCGCCGGGAGATACTCAGGCAGCTTGAAGAAGAAGGGGTGTTGACGCTGAACAAAGAGTTGGAGATGCCGTTATTGCCACAACGCATTGCGGTCATCTCTTCGGCTACGGCAGCCGGTTATGGCGATTTCTGTCATCAGTTGCAGCACAACCCGCGCGGGTTCTACTTCCGTACGGAACTTTTTCCCGCCCTGATGCAGGGCAACCAGGTGGAGGAGTCTGTATTGGCTGCCCTCGATGCAGTGAATGCCCGGGTGGACGAGTTCGATGTGGTGGTTATCATCCGTGGTGGAGGTGCCACTTCCGACTTGTCCGGCTTTGATACTTATCTGCTGGCTGCTGCCTGTGCACAGTTTCCGTTGCCTGTCATAACCGGCATCGGACACGAGCGGGACGATACCGTACTCGATTCTGTAGCCCATACCCGCGTGAAAACTCCGACAGCAGCGGCCGAACTGCTGATCGACCGGATGGAAGAGGCGGCAGACCGGCTCGGGGCGTTGGCCGAAGAACTGCATACCCGTGTTTTCTACCGCCTGGAGCAAGAACGCAGGAGGCTTGCTTTGCTACAGGCACGCATACCGTCACAAGTGATGCGTAAACTGTCGGAATCGCGGATAAAGTTGCAGATGGCGAAAAACAATCTCTCGCATGCTGCCGAAACTTTATTGGCCCGCCAGCACCACCGGCTGGAACTTTTACAGAACCGCATTGCGGACGCTTCGCCTCAGAAACTGTTGAAACGAGGGTATAGCATCACTCTGAAAGACGGGAAGGCGGTGAAGAGTGCTGCCTGCCTGCAATCGGGAGACGAGCTGATAACCCGCCTTTACGAAGGAGAAGTGAAGTCGAGAGTCGAATAAGTCCATGCCGTTTGAAATGTTTTTCCAAATCATCCGGTAACCTCTCTGCCTGCTCTGCGGAGGAGGGGTTTCCTGTATAATAGTAAAATAGTAATATGCCAGCCAAGAAGAAAGAGACCTATTCACAGGCTATAGAACGCCTGGAAAAGATTGTTCGGCAGATAGACAGTAACGAACTGGAGATTGACGAACTGAGTGAAAAAATAAAAGAAGCCAATGAAATAATAGCTTTCTGTACCGGAAAGCTGACAAAGGCAGATCAGGAAATTGAAAAATTACTGCAAGAAAAGAGGCTATCTGAAGAATAAAGGTTATTTTTGTTGCTCAATCGAAAATAACTAATAACTAACGATATGAAAGAAATAGACTGGGCTAATCTGTCATTCGGTTATATGAAGACAGACTACAATGTGAGAATCAATTTCCGTAACGGCGCATGGGGCGAACTCGAAATAAGCAGTAGCGAGGTGTTGAACCTGCACATGGCTGCCACTTGCCTGCATTATGGTCAGGAAGCCTTCGAGGGTTTGAAAGCTTTCCGTGGTAAAGACGGTAAAGTGCGTATTTTCCGTCTGGAGGAGAATGCTGCGCGTCTGCAGTCCACCTGTCAGGGCATCATGATGGCTGAATTGCCGACGGAACGTTTCAAGGAAGCTATCCTGAAAGTGGTAAAATTGAACGAACGCTTTATTCCTCCTTACGAGAGTGGAGCTTCTCTTTACATTCGCCCGTTGCTTATCGGAACCAGTGCCCAGGTGGGTGTCCATCCGGCAGATGAATATATGTTTGTTGTATTTGTCACACCGGTCGGTCCTTATTTCAAGGGTGGCTTCTCTACCAATCCTTATGTCATTATCCGCGAGTACGACCGTGCTGCGCCTCACGGAACCGGTATCTACAAAGTCGGTGGAAACTATGCAGCCAGTCTGCGCGCCAATAAGAAGGCTCACGACTTGGGTTATTCCTGCGAGTTCTATCTGGACGCAAAAGAGAAAAAATACATTGACGAATGTGGTGCGGCCAACTTCTTTGGTATTAAAGACAATACCTACATCACTCCGAAGTCTACTTCCATCCTTCCTTCCATCACCAATAAGAGCTTGATGCAGTTGGCGGAAGATATGGGCATGAAAGTAGAGCGCCGTCCGGTACCCGAAGAAGAGTTGAGCACTTTCGAAGAAGCGGGAGCTTGTGGTACTGCTGCCGTTATCAGCCCGATCGAACGTATTGACGACCTTGAGAATGGCAAGTCGTATGTGATTTCGAAAGATGGAAAGCCGGGACCGGTTTGTGAGAAGCTTTATAATAAATTGCGTGGCATCCAGTATGGTGACGAACCCGATACTCACGGATGGGTGACTATTGTTGAATAAACGTTCGATAAATGAACTACAAAATAACAACCCTCGCGGAAAACAGTGTTTACGGTAAGGGATTACAGGGAGAGCATGGGCTTTCCCTGCTTGTTGAAGCGGGGGAACACAAAGTGCTGTTCGATACCGGTGCTTCGGATCTGTTTCTCCGGAATGCCCGCCTGTTGGGACTCGATCTGAGCGATGTGGAATATGTGGTGTTATCTCACGGACATCGTGACCATACAGGGGGGCTTTATGCCTTTCTGAAGATGAACAGTGTAGCGAAGGTGGTTTGCAAGCGTGAGGTATTCCGGAAAAAGTTCAAGAACGAGCGTGAGAACGGAATGCTTCATCCCGAAGCATTGGATAAGTCGCGCTTTTGGCTGGTTGACGAAACTACGGAGATTGTGCCGGGCGTATTTGCGTTTCCGGACGTCAAGGTGGTGGACAGGAACGACACTCACTTCGAACACTTCTTTACGGAGATAGAAGGAGAGATGCGTCCCGATACTTTTGAAGATGAACTGGCATTGGTGTTGAAGGGCGAAAAGTCTCTTTCGGTACTGAGTGCCTGTTCACACCGGGGGATTACCAATATCATTCGTGCCGTGCAGAATGCCTTTCCGGGATTGGGACTCAAACTGGTGATGGGAGGCTTTCATATTCACAATGCGGAAGAAGAGAAGTTCAATGTGATTTCGGCCTTTCTGGGTATGAAACTTCCCAAACGTCTGGGAGTCTGTCACTGTACCGGCATTGACAAATATGCGTTGTTCCGCCAGCAATTTAACGACCGGGTGTTTTATAACTATACCGGTTGGGTAGAAACGATTTAACTTTATTGAATGGGAAAAAATAAATTAGAGAAGTTTGCCGATATGGCAAGTTATCCGCATGTCTTTGAGTATCCTTACTCGGCAGTGGACAATGTGCCTTTTGACATGAAGGGAAAATGGCACAAAGAGTTTTTCAAGAACGATAACCCGATTGTACTCGAATTGGGTTGCGGACGTGGCGAATATACCGTCGGACTGGGGCGGATGTTTCCCGATAAGAATTTTATCGCGGTAGATATCAAAGGCGCCCGTATGTGGACGGGAGCTACCGAATCTCTTCAGGCCGGCATGAAGAATGTGGCTTTCCTGCGTACCAACATCGAGATCATCGACCGCTTTTTTGCAGAAGGAGAAGTGAGCGAAATCTGGCTGACTTTTTCTGATCCGCAAATGAAGAAAGCTACCAAGCGACTGACTTCTACCTATTTTATGGAACGCTACCGTAAGTTTTTGGTATCCAATGGAATCATTCATCTGAAGACTGACAGCAACTTCATGTTCACTTATACCAAATATATGATTGAGGAGAACGGACTGCCGGTAGAGTTTATCACCGAAGATCTTTATCATTCTGATTTGGTGGACGATATTCTGGGTATCAAGACCTATTATGAACAACAGTGGCTCGATCGCGGTTTAAGCATTAAGTACATCAAATTCCTGTTGCCGCAGGAAGGAGAACTCAGAGAACCGGATATTGAAATTGAACTCGATTCGTACCGGAGCTATAATCGTAGCAAGCGGAGCGGATTGCAGACATCTAAATAATACAAACTATGACAATCTATCCTAAATTAATACTCGATGCACTGGCTACAGTGCGTTATCCCGGAACCGGAAAGAATCTTGTGGAGGCCGGTATGGTGGAGGATAACATCCGTATAGAGGGAATGAAGGTTTCATTCTCCCTGATTTTTGAAAAACCGACCGATCCGTTTATGAAGTCGGTGATAAAAGCTGCCGAAACAGCTATTCTTACTCATGTGGGCAAAGAGGTGGAGATAGTTGGAAATATCAGTGTGAAAACAGTACAGGCTGCACGTCCCGAAGTGGGCAAATTGCTGCCCCATGTGAAGAATATCATCGGCATCTCTTCCGGTAAGGGAGGAGTGGGTAAGTCTACCGTATCGGCCAACCTGGCTGTAGCGTTGGCTAAGTTGGGATATAAAGTCGGTCTACTGGATGCCGACGTTTTCGGTCCTTCCATGCCTAAGATGTTTCAAGTGGAAGATGCCCGCCCCTACGCTGAGAAGATAGACGGACGCGATATGATTATTCCTGTCGAGAAGTATGGCGTGAAACTGCTTTCTATCGGTTTCTTTGTCGATCCCGACCAGGCCACTTTATGGCGCGGGGGTATGGCGAGCAATGCGTTGAAACAGTTGATCGGGGATGCCGCCTGGGGAGATCTCGATTATTTCCTGATCGACCTTCCGCCGGGTACGAGCGATATTCACCTGACGGTAGTCCAGACACTGGCACTGACAGGTGCTGTTGTTGTCAGCACTCCGCAGGCTGTAGCTTTGGCCGATGCCCGCAAGGGGATCAACATGTTCACTAATGATAAAGTGAACGTCCCTATCCTCGGATTGGTGGAGAATATGGCCTGGTTTACTCCGGCCGAACTTCCGGAAAACAAGTATTATCTTTTCGGAAAAGAAGGTGCCAAGAAGTTGGCCGAAGAGATGAACGTTCCGCTGTTGGGACAGATTCCGATTGTTCAGAGTATCTGTGAAGGAGGCGATAAAGGAACTCCGGTTGCTTTGGATGAAAATACGGTTACAGGTCGTGCATTCCTCGCACTGGCTGCCAGCGTGGTACGTCAGGTAGATAAGCGGAATGTAGAAATGGCTCCCACGAAGATTGTAGAGTTACATAAGTAACGATAAGCGCTTTTAAATGATGAACGATCGGTTCCTTGTCCCATAGGCAGGAGCCGATCGTTCTTTGTTTATTGTTTGTTGTCCGGAGGGTTAATCATATACTTTCATCAATTCCTCTTTTATTTGGGCTACACCCGGGAATCCTGTCTTTTGGTGTTTGACATTTCCTTCCCGATCGATGATGAGATAGGTGGGTACGCCCCTTATGTCGAATTTATCACCTAAGAAACTCCATTGGGCATCCGTTAAACGGAAATGCTCACCGTGGATATCCGGAATCATGTTCTCCCATGTTTTCAGGGGGGAGGTTTCGCCGGTAATGTAAAGGTAAACGATGTCCTTTCCTTTCAACTCTTCCTTCAGTGGCAACATTGCTTTATTGGCCATGCGACAGGGGCCGCACCAGGTTGCCCAGAAGTCTACCAGAATCACTTTGCCCCGGTACTTAGAGATGATGGATGAAAACAGCTCTTCATTGCTGACGTCACCAACTTCGTTGATGGTGAACCCTGTCTTCTTTTTATTGGCCTCAAGGGTCTTCAGCAGTTGGTTGTTGGCGTCCCGCACTTCATTCTGACAGGCAGGTGGAAGAGTGGCAAGTATCACTTCCTGTTCGGCAGTCAGCGGGGTGAACTCTTTGATGGACGAATAGAGTTCGCCTGCTTTGTTGATATCGAAGTAGATTCCTTTGTCGGTTCCCCAGGCTTTGGTCAGTTCATCGGTTCGGCGGCGTAGATAATACGGAATCAGTTCGGAGAGCTTGGAATTATAGAGTGCTGCCATGGTGTTGATGGAAGCGAGCGGTCTGAAAGCATTCGCATAATAATTTTCAGGCAGTTCTATCTGAGCCGTGTTAAAGTATTCCCTGGCCTCTTCTTTGCTCATTTTGTGCTCCATGGTGTAGGCTTGCTTGATAACCATTTCCGTCAGGGAGATGGCTTGGGCAGCCTCGGCATCCACTTGATTGCCCAACACTGCCTTGAGCGCCTTGCTGATTGGAGCTTTCTCTATGGATGCCAGGAGATTAGCCCGCTTTCCATAGATAAAGTCTTTGTAAGCGCTGGCGTCCATTCCTGCTACATCCTTGAATAATTGGCGGTAATCATTTAGAATGGAGGTTTTTAGGGTGCAGTTCGAATATTCCTGTGACAGGCCGGCTAATGTTCCGCCGAAATAAACGGCTTCGCCATAAGGTTTGTCATCCTTATGAAACTTGGATTGCTGGCGGCAAAGTTCACGGGTATTGATAATGACGCTGCTCTCTTCGCCCGGTACGGCATAGAAAGTTATCATTTTACCAAAAAGGCGGATGGCAGCCGATGTGGTGGTCGGCACTTTCACTCTCGTGACGAATGTACCGTCATTGTTTATTTTTACTTCTTCGCTTTCGTAGGCACCTTTTACCGGATCGAATATAATCGGTACAATTTTGCTGACGAGTCCCGGGCGATAATCCAGAATCCGTCCTTTTATAGTAGCGTCTTTATATTCAATTTTGGGCTCGGGCAATTCATCGTTGATGTCGATTTTATGTACGATGGCTTCTTGAGGTAACAAAAGTTCCGGGAGGGCTTTGCCTTTCAGCTGAATGCCCCATATCTTGAAAGCACCTTGAACGTTGTCTCCTTCTGAAAAATCGATCGAAGTAGCCGAGGTCGGGATCGGTGGGAATACCAGGCGGAATTCTCCTTCTCCGGATTCGGGCATCCAGAATTCCGTGTCAGGCTTGATGCCGATTCCCGAACGCAGAGCGTAAGTTTCTCCGTTATTGTCCTTCAGGAAACTTTGTCCGGAAATCCTGATCCATTGCTTGGGATGATAGAATGCTTTGATATAAAGCACCGTAGCTGTGTCGCTGAGAACAACTTTGTCCACTTGAATAGAGGTACTGGTCCAGGCGATGAATGGGGGTTGCTCTATAACTTTCTCTTTAGCTTTTGTGAGGCTACAGATACACAGCAAAAGAATAGCAATAAATGTGATTTTCTTCATATTGTTTTTATTAAAATGATTTTCAGGTTAGGGGCTTAGAAACTAAGCCAGGCGGAAGCGGACCGGAAGTGTGAATCGGGTTGCTACGTTCTTTCCCTTTTGTTTTCCGGGTATCCACTGAGGCATGTTGCTTATCACGCGGATCGCTTCGGCATTCAGTTCCGGCGATACTCCCCGAACTATCTTGGGATCATGTATTTTCCCGTCCTTGTCAATGACTATTTGTATGACAACTTGTCCTTGTATTCCCGCTTCCATTGCGACTGCCGGATATTTTATATTTTTATACATATATTTCAGGCAGGCTTCCATTCCGCCGGGGAATTCCGGTGCTCGTTCAACCACATCGAATATGGTATTTTCCTGATTCTTATTGCTGTCTGTTGACGGAGCGGAATCGGAATCCATCAGTCGGAATCGTATCGGCACTGTGACCCTGGTGGCAACAGCTATTCCTCTTTGTTTCCCGGGTTGCCATTTAGGCATCTCTTTTATCACGCGCATGGCTTCGGCATCCAGCAACGGGTCTACGCTTTTCACTATTTTCAGGTCAGAGAGTGTACCGTCTGCCTGAATTACGAACTGTGCGATGACTTGGCCTTGTGTTCCGTTTTCCTGGGCGATCACCGGATAACGAAGATGGCTGTTGATGAAATGATTCATATTCCTTACGCCACCCGGAAACTCCGGCATTTTCTCCACAACCTCGAATACGATTTGCTCCCGGCTTTTTTCTTGGGCGGGCTGTTCGGCTATGCCGCTCTCTTGAGGTTGTGAAATATGATTGGCTGTCTGGGGAGAGGAAGTGCTTTCCTTAACAGCAACAGCGTTTTCGGGTTCCATCTGTTCTTCTACGGTTTGCATCACTTCCTGTGCAATACTTTTAGTGGTACGTGCCACTGCTTCGATGTTACTTACTATCATCAAAGCAAGAGCCAAGGGGATAAATAGCAGATACTTGGTTCGTCCTATCTCCTTGGTTCTCTTTTTGTTCATCATCGTGATACGGTTCTTCAGCGGCAACACATTGAAGCTGTTGGAAAGGGTGATCGCGCTCTTTTGATGTGCCAGTCCCAACAAATGATATTGATAGGACTTTGAATCATGTCCGGCTTCCAGCACCCGATTATCTGCCATGTATTCCAGATTGTTCCGTACTTCCCGTTTCATCAACCACATGAAAGGATTGAACCAGCAGGCAATACACATTAGCTCACTGATAATCACATCTATGGAATGTCTTTGGCGGGCATGTGTTCCTTCGTGAGTCAGGATTTCACTTAATTCGTTCTGCGGGTGTGCCTGCGGATAAATGAAAATCCAGTGAAAAAAAGAAAAAGGACCACTTTCTTTATCCAGCAGATAGACGGGTATTCCTTCTATCTGATCTTTCCGGCAACGAAGACGTAACCGTAGAATACTGGCAAGCTGAGCGAAGAAACGTACTAAAAGTAAAGTGACCCCTGACCAATAGATGATATTTACTGTAGATAAAATGATACTTTGCCAGTCCGCAGCCCTAACCTCGGGAGTTATTTCGATTTCGGGCAATACGATTGTTGCATACAAATCGACCATTGCTACCATCGGTTCGTGCGATCTGATCCATTCCTGAATGTTCAGTACCGGATAGAGCGGAGAAATGACAAGGAAGCAAAGCAAAACTGTCCTTCGCCATTGGAAGAAGGTGTCTCTGTAGAAAAACAACCGATAGAAGGCGTAGAATAAAGCAATTGCTATATTTATTTTCAGAAAATATGCCAGTTCGGGAGTCATGTCTTTCAGGGTATTAGCGATTATTTTTCTTGTCCTTTCTCAATCATGTCGATGATTTCCTTCAGGTCGTTGGTCGATATCTTTTGATCTTTGGCGAAGAAAGAAACCATCTCTTTGTAAGAGTTTTCAAAGTAGTTCCGTACGACTCCACTCATGAAACTTCGTTTGTATTCGCTTTCTTTAATAGACGGAGTGTACAGATACGTGTTTCCTACACGCTGTGCCTTTACATATTTTTTCCGTTCGAGATTCTTCACGATGGAAGCCACCGTGGTGTAGGGAGGAGTAGGTTGCTCAAACTTGGCAACGATGTCTTTCACATAGCAACTTTCCAGTTCCCAAATGTAGATCATCACTTCTTCTTCTTGCATTGTCAACTTTTCCATGGAGTATATTTAATTACGTTTATATTACAAAGCTACGGAACGGTCGTAACTAAACAAAGTGAAGTGTGTTAAATGATGTAAATGAAGGAATTACTTAAGGGTAGCACCACAGATCCGCACGGTTTAAAAGGTAAAGAACTGGTCAGTTACCGGTGTTGTCTGTGCGAATCTGCGGCGCCCCTTTGAGAGGATGTATTTGTTTATATTGCCTTTAGGATAGCCTCTGCCCAGTATTTACCCAAGATATCGGCTCCCTCTTTATTCGGGTGCAGATAAAAAGTACCTGCATTTCCATTCTCCGGCGTGAAATAACTCTGATAATTGTTCCGGAAGAAATCGGAAGCAGCCGTATCTCCCAAAAAGACTTGATTGGGGTTTGCCTGTGAATAGTAGTCTACCAGTTTATGGATCATGGGAGTGTAGCTTTTCAGTCGCTTGAGGCCGGCAGCCAGATACATGGCACCGTTATATGTGTTCGGGCTATACCAGATTGGTTGATGAATCACCACTTTGCATTCCGGATACAAAGAAAGGAGTTCGTCGATAATCGCTTTCATGTTGGTATAGTAGGACACCGGTTCCACCGGAGAACCGAATGGACCGTTACAAGCACTGTCATTCGTGCCCAGCATAATGGAAAAAAGCAGTGTTCCTTTACGTTGACTCAATTCTTGGGCGGCAGATTTTACATTCGGAAATTGTCTTTCTGCGATTGGAAGAAAATCCAGAGTAGTCGTTCCGCTTACTCCACAATTTCGAAAAGCGACCGATTGCTTGGTTGCTTGTTCGATGTATTGACTCGCCTGTACCGGCGGCGCCTCCGTTACCGGAGTTTTCAATAATGCGCCTTGGGTAATACTGTTGCCTATGTATACGATATTTACGCCTTGCGCATATAGTTTACCTAAGCAAATACACAATAAAAGACAAAAAGAGATAAACGGTTTCATAATTTCCTTTTTGAATATGGTTATCGTAAAGTCTTGTTTATAGCCTGTTGAATAAGATTCTCCATAACGTCATATCCTTCGGAAGTGGGATGCACACCATCTTTGGTATAGGCCGGATTCAAAGCTTTGTTGCTACCGCTCACCATAGAAGAGTAATAGTCGACGAATGGAATTTTATTTGTTTGGGCATAGGCTTTCAGACGTGCATTGAGTGAAGCTATCTTTTGAGGAGCATCTTTAATGGCAGGATTCCAACCGAAAGCGGCAGCCGGTAAAGTGGTGGTCAATATCACTTTTATATGATTGGCTTTTGCCAGTTCCACCATCGAAACAATATTGCCAAAAGTGCGGTCTTCATGATATGCTCCTGTGTTCTCGGCAATATCATTTGTGGCTGCATTGATTACTACCAGTGCAGGAGATAAGTTGATGACATCTTCCCTGAAACGTACCAGGAACTGGTAAGAAGTCTGTCCGCCGATGCCCCGGCCGATGTAACCGTTGGATTTAAAGAAATCAGGATGAGTGTTTACCCATCCTTCTGTGATGGAATTGCCCATAAAGACCACTCTCTTTTCGTTTTTGTCCGGTTTCGGAAGTTCGGCGTTTTGTTGTGCATAACGTTGCAGGTTAGCCCAGTCTTTTTCTTGGGCATTTATTCCTATCAATGATGCTCCGAGGCAGAAGACAGCCATCAGCATCCAGCGGTGTATGATTTGCTTTTTCATTTTTGTAATATGTCATATCACCACAGAGTGACACAGAGTTTCACAGAGAAACTTTTTTCATAAATATTCCATTAACAAGAGATGAAGACTCTGTGTGTTCTATGATGAACTTGATTTATATTCTATTTCATTTTAATTGTTCCGGCCCATCCCCCGTTGCGTACCATTTTCAATGTCATGCGGGTTTGATTGTTCACGGTAGACTCCTTTTTCTTGTAATCCATTGCTTGACGGTCAGCGTTAATGCCATCTTCAAATGAGGTTAATGTGAATGATTGTCCTGCCGGAATGAATCCGAGGTCGATCTCGATGTTTTGTGGTTGATTGCCGGTGATACCTCCGATGAACCACTGTTCTCCTTTTCGTTTGGCTACGACGACTGCTTCACCTACTTTGGCATAGAGGACCTTGGTTTCATCCCAGGTGACGGGAACACTTGTGATAAATTCGGTACAGGGAAGTTCTCTGTAATAGTAAACCGGGTTGTCGGCTAACATTTGCAGACCACTTTCGAAGATGATGAAAAGAGCCATTTGGAAAGCACGTGTTCCTGAGCCCATGGCATTGGCCCGGGTGGAACGGTTGTCTTCCGGCTGTGCAGAGATCATTGAACCCGGAGTGAAATCCATCGGTCCCACGGCATTACGCATAAAGGGCAGATAAATGCTGTTTTCAGGTTTGCAATTACCACCTTGTTCCATGCCCAATACGCCTTCATAGGAAAGCACATTCGGATATTTGCGTTCAAGTCCGGCTGGTTTAAAAGCACCATGAAAATCTACAAACAGTTTATGCTTGGCGGCTTCTTTGGCTACACGTTCATAATAGTTTACCATCCACTGGTCACTGCGGTCCATGAAGTCGATCTTCACTCCTGCGATGCCCCAATCGGCAAATGTTTTAAAGAGGTCGAAATGATTCTCGACAGTCAGCCATGGCAGCCAAAGTACGATTTTTACGTTGCGGTCCTTTCCGTATTTTATCAGTTCGGTAAGATTGATGGTGGGATTGGGGGTAAACGGATCACGTGTGTTTTTCGCCCATCCTTCGTCCATGATGATATAAGGAATACCGAACTTGGATGCGAAGTCAATGTAGTACTTATAGGAATCCATATTGAAACCCGAACGGAAATCTACCCCATAGAGGCGTGCGTCGTGCCACCATTCCCAACTCACTTGTCCCGGTTTGATCCAACTGTAGTCTTCAAGAACACAAGGGGCAGACAGGTTATACACCATTTCGTTTTCAATCAGTTCTTTGTCTTCTTTCGAAATCACCATCATGCGCCAGGGGAATGAACGCTTGCCGTCCGTCTTGGCAATGTAATCGGCTTCTTCGGTAATCTTGAGGCTACGGTCACCGTCTTCTCCGAAGGCTAAAGGTGCTTTGGGAAAAATAGACTGCATTCCGTTCTTACCGGTACTTTTAAGGAACATACAGGGATAATCGGATAAGTCGGCTTCAGATATCAGTATTTTATATGCTTTATCCGTTTCTATCAATACAGGCAGGTAACTCATGCGGTCGGTAGCAGCATATTTTTCGGTATCTACATGAGTATATGGGCATTCGTATGAGGTTTTAAAGCCATCCGGTTGGGAGAGATGAGCTTTATAATTGGCTGGAAAGTTAATAGCGAAGTCTTCCCCCATTACGATGTTATCTCCTTTTTTATCTGTCACAAAACGGTAAGCGATACCATTGTCGAATACGCGGAATTCAACGGCATAATTTCCGCTGAAATTCATTCTCAGGGTATTACAGTGATTTCTTACGATCGCATTCTTGAAAGGTATTTCACGTTTTACACTTTCGTCAATGGTTCCACGTTTGGTGCTCCGTAAGTGGGGATTCGTACCTAACGTCTCATTCTGCAGTTGCAGGTTGAGATAGCAATCTTTTAATAACTGGTCATTATCATAGGACACCGAATAATAAATCCGGTCCTTGATGTCTACCGATACTTTAATGGCTCCGTTGGGAGACATTACGTCAATCACTTTAGCGTACACGCTACTTCCGCTTATTACCGCCAATGCGAGTAATAGGGACATCATTTTTCTTTTCATAACATGTGTTTTATTATTGTATGTGCTCTGTTTACATCTTCTGCATGAAGATATAGACGCTTCGAATGTACTAATTATCTTTGTTTCAAGCAAAAGCTATTCGATATATTTTTATGCAGAACTGTCATAGCAGACATTTCCGGGTAAATCCGGAATAAATATGCACACGTATGTGATTATGAAAAGAATTCTTTCCCTCTATTTTTCATTTCTTTGTATTTGTCTATGACGTGTTTACGGCTCTTGATAATCTGCCAACGGTATACCCAGCAAGTAGTCAGAAAATAGAAGCCGGTCTGTATCCATAACGCTTTGTATTCAAATGGAATCTCACTCAGTGTTGCTCCCATGTTGTTGATTCTCACAAATCCGTTGATACCGAAAGTTGATGGAAATATGTAAGAGAAGTATTTCCAGAATGGAGGTATGGCAGCTCCCGGCCAGGAAATACCTGAGATGAATAATAGAGGCACAGAGGTGAATACGAATATCAGCATGCATGTCTCCCGGTTACGGATAGCGATAGATGCAGTCATGGCAAAAAAGATGCAGGCCATCAGATAGGGGAGTATGAACAGGGCCAGTGTGCCGGGTTGTCCTATCTGGTTGAGGCTGAACATACGGGGGACGGCGCATAGTACATAGACAGATACCAAGGCATATACCATGAAATAACTTAATCCTTTACCCAATACAATGCGCAAAGTACCGTTATAATGGCGGTTAATGGGTACCAAATCTTTAAAGCGGTTGTTCTCGCGTGCCGTGCCGGCCGAAAGTCCGATACCCAATAACAAGGTTTGCTGAATGATCAGGATCAACACGGCGGGTATCAGGAAAGCGGCAAAGCCATTGGTCGGATTGAACATCGCTACGTCTTCATATTCGATAGGATAGGCCGTGATTTCGTCCTGTCGGTCGGTCGTATTGCCCGAGCGGGCTATTTTGATATCTTCGTTCATATCCAATGACACGGCAGTATTGGCCAAAAGCATACTTTTATAGTACAGCAGTCCACTCATATCACAGTAGATGCTGACTTGTGTCTGTTTGCCTTGAGCTATGTCCGAACTGAAATCTTTCGGAATGTAAATGATGCCATATGCCAGCCGGTCTTTGAGCATTTGTTTGGCTTCTTCCATATCGGCACAATAAGCCACAATCTGTATATCGGGGGTGGCATCTACTTTACGCAGATATTCGCGGCTGAGTGATGAACGCGAGTCATCTACTACCACGGCAGGCACTTCACGAACCACTTCGTTGGTATAAATAAAACTGTAGATCAATGGATATACCAATGGAACGAGTACGAAAAAGATCAATACCCCCTGGTCGCGGAATGTAGTACGAAATTCCCGCTTCCAGATATAAAACAGGTCATTGATGCCTTGTGTTATCTTATCTTTTAAACTTATATCTTTCATTAGGGCACGTATTTATAATATATCAAAGCTTCCTTCAACCGATGTATCACGAAGAACGGAAGTAACATGAAAATCAGTAATGCCATATAGTTTGACCAGGAATAAGCCATGCTGTATCCGTTGAGTGCCTGGTCTACATAGATCAGGAAATAGTGGCGCAATGGGAACAGGTTACTGAGTGCCTGCAATACCGGATTCATGGCCATCACCGGAAAAGAGAAGCCTGAAATGGAGAAAGAAATGACTCCCCATAACGAAGCGAAGCTCAGACCGAGGCGAAGGGTAGGCAGTGTGCCTATCATCAGGATACCGCAACATTGCGATGCCAATACCAGGCAGAGGGTTGCCAATAGCATCGGAAGAATTCCGCTGTTACATGGGAAGTGCAGATATCCATACAGATAGACATTGTAAAATATACCCATGATAAAGAATACCACGGTTTGTGGAAGCAACTTACCGGCCAATGCGATGTAGATGGAGTTGTTGCTCAGTCGCAGCCACTCCCGGGCCGTGCGGTCCTTGATTTCCACACCGATGGAAAATACTGTTACCATGAATATCAACAACATCAGTACTCCCGGAACAAGCGTATTGCATAGATAGACCGAATAATTTAACCAAGGATTTTGTATCGGATGTGTATCGATGACAATGGGTTGTAAATATCCCATCGCCTGATCTTCCGTTGCTCCCTTGGCATATAAAACTGAACGGGCGGCAGCTCCTGAGGCAAGTTCGGACATCATCTTCATATCCTTGAACAATAATGAGCCGGCAATCAGGTAGGAGTTGTTGGTATAAAAAGATAATTTGGGTTGGCGTTGACTCTGGGCATCGGCCGACATTCCTTTGGGTATATAAAAAAATCCGTAGATTTTGCCTTCCTGCATAGCTGTACGTGCTTCGTTAACACTGCTATAACGCGCCACGACAGCTGTTTGCCCGAATGCGTCCAGATTGCGGAGAATGTTTCGTGAGCTGGCAGAATTGTCCAGGTCTACAGCGCCAACGGGCATATTGGTCGGTAACCCCGAGTCCATCAGCGTGGTGAAGAAAATATAGCAAAACAGCGGAGCTATCACCATGCAGAAGAGATAGAGCGGGCGAGACACGAGACGGTGGCATTCGCGTTTCATGACTAACCACAGGGCTATATATTTCTTTTCTCTTTCTTTCATTTCTTGATGATGACTGACATTCCGGGACGCAGATTAGTTACTTTTTCAAGCGGAGTCGCTTTTACTTCGAATGTTTTCAAGTCGAACTGGCCGGTGGTCTTGGTTGCTTTCCAGGCAGCGTATGTACCAAGATCTTTCATATAATGCACTTTCAGACGAATGGTTTGATTGTCCAATGCGGGTACGATAGCATCGAATTCTGATCCCATGGTCAAATTTTTTAGCAGATCCTCACGTACATTGAAAGTCACCCACATATCGTCCATTATGGCGATATTCATAATGGGGGCGCCGGTACCTACCAATTCGCCCACTTTGGGAAATATCTCGGAAACCTCTCCGGCTGCCTGGGCAATCAAATAAGTTTCTTTGAGGTACGACTCCACTTCGGCAACAGCTCCCTTGGCACGGTCCACCAAAGCTGCTGCAGCCATTTTATCTTCACGTTCGGCACCGTTCTTTGCCATCGTGTATTGGGCCTTTGCTGCTTTTTCGGTTGCGATGGCTGCATTACGTTGTGCGGTGACTTCGTCCAGTTTCTGTGCCGGCATAACTCCTTGGTCGAATAAGTTTTTGACACGTTTATATGATTTTTCAGCTATATCGACACCGGCGATTGCTTTCTGCCACATTTCATAAGCCGCTTGAATTTGTTCCTGACGCGCTCCTTTGATGGCTTTTTCGTTCTGTGCCTGTGCAGCCGCTTCGGCGGCGCGAGCCTGTTCCATTTTGGCCATTACGTCGGGAGCCTCCAGGATGGCGAGTGTATCTCCTGCCTGAACTTTTTGTCCCTCTTTTACACGGAACTCCAGGATACGTCCCGGTACTTTGCTTGAGACGCGGTATTCAGTCACCTCAGCTTGTCCCTGAATGATTTCCGGACCTTTGCGGAGCATGAAGAAACCGACAACTGCAACCAGTACAATAACTCCCAGCAGGGTGAGGAATGCAAGCAGCATATTGCTGTTCTGTGATTTTTGTGATGTCATTTTATTTACGGTTTTTACGATTTACAAATTACTATTGAGATTAGCTTTTCAGGAATGTTTGCACTCGGTCGTTGACCTTATTTGAGCGTTCCCAGTGACTTTTGCAAGTAGATTTCTGTCAGTTTTACATCAATCTGTGCATCTATCTTTTCCGATTGGGCCGACAGCCAGGCGGTATGTGCTTCAAGTACATTACTGGGAGCGATCACACCTTCTTCGAATCCGAGAGTTGCATAACGCAGATTTTCATCCGCTTTTTCAAGGTTCTTTTTGGCCATAGCCAGTTTCTTTGCGGCTTCGTTTACTTTGAAAGCCGATTGATTGACTTGCAACTCGATTTTCTCTTTGGCATCTTCCAGTTGGTATTGGGCGATGCGTGCTTCGGCTTTGGCCGCTTTCACTTTGTAAATGCCTTCTCCCCAATGCCAGATAGGCAACTGAACCATAACGCCTACATTCCACATGCCTTTAAACTTGTTTTCAAAACTGTTGAATACAGACGGGTTGGTGACCATGTAATTTCCCATTAATGCTACGGAAGGCAAATGTTCCGAACGGGTCACGTTTATTTTCTGTTGATAGATTTTAGCAGCCAGTTCCAGACTGCGGATCTCGGGACGGTTGGCATAGGCTGTTTCTATCTCAAAGTTGGTAGTAGCCGGAATCAGCGGAAGATCGTCTACTTGTTCGTCAGCCAGGACAATCGGAGTGCTTAGGTCGATGCCACACAGTTGACACAGCAGCATGCGGGAAAGGCTTAATCCGTCTTCTACCTTTGTCAGTGTCATCTCGGCTTCGTTTACTTTTACCCGAACCGACAGGCCGTCCGCTTTGGTGGCTACTCCTTCGGCAATCATCTTTTCTACATCACTGTCCAGTTTTTGTAATAGCTTCAGGTAACTTTCCGCGAGTTTTTTCTTGTTGACCAAGGAAATAACCTGCCAGTAAGCCTGGTCTGTGCTGAGAATCACTTCCTGCATACCCGAGTTATGTTGCTGACGAGCCAGTTCTTCGGCGTATTTGGTGATTTTATTGTATGCACGTATCTTGCCACCCATATATAGCGGTTGGGTGAGGGTGATGGCTCCTGCATATACATTTCGGGTATCGGTGCGGAATGCGTCTACAATTGCAGTTCCGGCTTCGTTGAGCGCCGGGACAATGGCTCCTCCCAATTGTGAAAGCATGGGGGCCAGTTCCGGATGCAGCTGTCCGATGACTTGGGCGGCTTGTTGCAACGGACCGCTCACACTTGTACCCAAGCCGGATAGAGCCGCTTTCTGGTCATTGTTAAGCAATGAGAATTCCTTTTGGTTACGCATGTAAGCTCCTGTGGCGGAGAAGTTAGGCAGGTAGTTGGTAAAGGCTGCTTTCTTTTGGTAGTGTGCAGCATTTATTTTCTCTCCGCTTATCAGCAACTCTTTATTGTTGGCAATGGCCAATGCACGGCAACTATCTAAGGATAGAATTCCCTGTGATTTCAGGGAAAAGGGAGTTGTTAGGAGAAAAAACAGAAACAGTAATTTTTTCATCGCATCTTATACATTATAAAGGTGATACTTCATTTAAAAGAACAATGCTTGCGAGCTGTTTGTTTATCCGATTTTGTTCTTGTTGTCCTTGTTAGGACAAGAAACAATAATTGCATAAACAACGATGCAAATATAAAGGGTTAATCTTAAAAAGCAAAACGATTTAATTTTTTTTGTTATATAGTGCTGTATTTGAATTCCGGGTGATGTATTCTTGCTTTTCAATTAACATTGTTAACGTCATCTTGAGGTCTCTCCTTTTTCGAATGTAAATAACAAACCTTTTGCATGTAAATGACTTGTTGTCGCCTTATGAAAACAAGTATTTTGATATAACTCTCTGAAGATTAGACGAATATAGAGAGTTTAAAAGATGCAGGTAACGATTTGGATATGGAAGTCCTGCTTCGGGTTACACTGCTTTGCATAGTTTCAAATAACTCTTATACAAATGTAGGCAATGTTTGGAACATAACAAAATATTCTGCTATTTATTTTTGTATAAATCTGATTATTAACATATTAAGTGTTTAAGGCGTAATTTATTGATGCCTGTTACTTATAGAATAGCCGGGGGCAGTATCTCCGGCTATTTTTTTGTCCCAATTTGGCGTTTTCTGTCTTTTTTTGGCGGTTGCTCAACGGTTGAGTAACCAATGGCCTCAAAACAACTCCGTAATATTGCACCATAAACGATAACAACGAGGTCATTATGAATAATAGAAAAACCGTTCCCGGTGCCGGGGTGAGTCACATGCTCAGCACCATACTTGCCAAAGTGAATAACATTGAAAAGTTACTCTCTCCTGCCGTTGAAAATATACCGGATAGTGAGATACTGGATTCAAAAGGTGTACGTCTGCTGACAAAGATGTCGGACAGGACACTGTTAAGAAGACGTAATGATGGTACGCTTCCCTTTTACAGAGACAAGGGGAAAATTTACTATCGCCGCTCGGATGTCCTTCGTGCCGTATTATTGGAAAAAACAGAAAACTCTAAAAAATAAGCGTTATGAAAAAGATGATTAAGATTGAAAGCAGTTCTTTTGCTGCTCTTGTGAGAAATTATAAGAAGTCCCTGAACATGCTGGCTGTGTTGCAACATATTTGTCAGGAAAACGATGTGGCATTGTCCATGCTACCGGACGAGGTGTGTGAATTGATCGGGCTTGACCCCGCCGAAATTGAGAAACAGCGTTTGAACGGACGTCTGCGTTTCGCGGAAGAAGAGGACGGTACAAGGCATTATTCGATTGCGGACATTATCAACCTGAAGGATTCCATTGACGGTAAGTTGATAAACAAACAAGTGGAAGAGCTATCCTTTGAGGAAGAAAGATGACGTATAACCGGTTCCCCCATAGACAAGGGCACGGCGGACAAGGTCGGATTTATCCGGGTGTCCGCCGTGCCTTTGTCTTTTCCTGAAAAGCGGCTCTTTGCTGTACCCCTGCGGAAGTGAAGCCTGCGTAGCTTCCGGGGGTACAGCAATGTGCCGTGGGAAACATTAGGATATTTTTTTCAACTCCTTTGCCGGGCTTACAATTACCATAGGCGGCACGTGCTTTACCTGCCGTGGTAAATCCGGGATCACGTCACTGCCGCTGACCATCCTCTGTTTTTCCATTTCTGCTTTTTCATCCTTCCCTTCTTCGTGCAGGCCCACCGGTTTGAGGGTAAGCTGTATCTTCCGGTTCAGTGAAGCAAGCTCTTCGCCCAACTGTTTGATTTCCGCGTCTTTAGGCCATGTGGCTGCCACTATTTCCCGCAAGACGGGAATGTCCTTTGACAATTCTGTATTTTCCTTTTCCCGTTTCTCTATCATAGCGGGAATACGTTCCAGGGCATTGATAAAATTCATTACGGCCAGTTTCGGCTCTTTGGCTATGTAGCCGTTATTGTAAGTATATTTAATGCCGTCCAGCCCTTCAACCATGAACTTGTTATGCAAGACCTGTGTATCCCCATCGTAAGATTTTTCGGTACGGACAAGGATGCGGAAATCGAACAGGGTTCCGATTTTCATATAATCATCCTCTGTCCGAGCTTTCTGATTGATTGCGGCAAGCCGGTTGCCGAGTATTTCTATATTATCCGAGTCCACACCGTCCAGTTTCAAGGGATTGGGGCGAAGTCCGGTTTCCGCATCTGCGGGAGCTACCTTGTTCAGATATTCCCAATCTTTGGAAAAACGCCCGATAAAGACATTGTTCTTTTCTATTTCGGAAGTTTTTTCATTCAACTTGCCTTTTGCATTTCCCTTGTTACGGTGATATGCCTGCCTTTCGCTTTCCAGAACTGCCAGCTTCTTGTCCAGCTTAGCTTTTTCCAACAAATCGTTGTTGCCCGAAAGAATGGCCACGTATTCGCTGAAATTGCCTCCACCGTTTTCGTCAATCGCCCCCTCGTCAATGGTACGGGCTGCCAGATTACGGCTTTTAAGCTGGTTGATGAATACCTGTTTGTTATGCAGCAGGTTGAACTTGTAACTGTCCAGAGACTTCTCCACCGCATAGATATAACAGTCCACCTTATTGTCAGCGTATTGCTTGGCGACGATGTTTCCCTTTCTTACCGCCCGTCCGTTACGCTGTTCCAGATCGGACGGCCTTCAGGGTATGTCCAGATGATGGATGGCCACAGCGCGTTGCTGCGCGTTGACTCCCGTTCCCAATTTCTGGGTGGAGCCGAACAGAAAACGGATGCGGCCGGAGTTCATATCGCTGAACAGCTCCTTGCGTGCGTTGTCACTGTTTGCTTCCTGAATGAACTTTATCTGCTTTTCCGGGATGTTATGGTCTTCCACGAGCTTGCGCCTTATCTCGCTGTAAATGTTCCACTGGTCTGGTTTATAAGTACTAAGGTCTGAAAAGACAAATTGTGTCCCCTTCTGGTCGAGATATTTATAATAATACTCCGCTATCTTGGCCGCACAATGGGATGCCTTGTTTCCCGGATTGTCACCGTACTGCTGGTCTATCAGACGCATGTCAAGCGACATCTTGTTCGAGTAATTGGTGGCAATCAGCATCTGGGCCTTTTCTTCCGCTTCGGACAGAGGCTCCCGGTCTATGTAAGTCGCATCCCCGGTTTCAGCGAACTTTATCAGTTTCTGAATGAAAATTTCCTGCTGGGGAGTGGGCGGTATGTGATAGAGCTGTTCGTTGAGTTCCGGCCTGTCAACCCCTACGTCTTCAGCCGTTTTGTAATCGGTTATCTCCGCATAGAAATTGGCGAGTTCCGGCACTTTGATAAAGTAGCGGAAACGTTCCTTCTGCACGATCTGGTTGGTTACGGAAAATTCAAAGTCCGTGCTTTTCTTCGCATAGACAGCCGCCCAACCGTCAAAGCAGGTAATGCCCTGCCTCTCCATTTCCTTCGGACGGAGATATTTGAAAAGGAGAAAGAGTTCCGTCAGGCTGTTGGAAATGGTCGTACCGGACAAGAAAGTGGCTCCCAAATCCCTGCCCGTGCGTTCTTGTATGGTACGGATGGCAAAGAGCATGTTCATGGCCTTCATACTTCCTTCGGGATTGCCCAGACCGGAAACTCGCGCATGGCGTGTGTTGAACATTAAGTTCTTGAAGGCATGCGATTCATCAACGAAGAGGTGGTCGATGCCCATTTGCCTGAAATCGGTCACGTCATCCGTCCGGTCTTTTATATCCTGCTCCAGCTTTTCAAGTTTGGCTTCAAGGTTCTCCTTCCTTTTTTCCAGCCCGTTCTTTATCCAGCCGGTTACTTCATTGCCCTGCTGCTCGAATACGGCAAGGTTCTCTTCGATGTTGTTTATCTCCTGCGTGTATATTTCCTGCTGTATTTCGGGAGACTGCGGTATTTTTCCGAACTGGTCGTGTGTCAGGATGATGCAGTCCCAGTTATTGTTTTTAATGTCATGGAATATTCCGACACGTTTCTCCGGCGTAAAGTCCTCTTTGCCCGGATACAGCACTTTGGCATTCGGATAAGCCTTCTTGAACGTGTCGGCTATGTCATGTACATTGCTTTTGAGTCCGATAATCATCGGCTTGTTCGCCATTCCGAGACGTTTCATTTCGAAGGCGGCTATGCACATGATAAGGGTCTTGCCCGTGCCCACCTGATGGTCGATTATGCCGCCTCCGTTCATCTTCAGCATCCATACGGCATTTCTCTGGCTGTCGTACAGGGATGGTATGCCCAGCCCTTTCAGGTCAAGGAACGGGAAACTTTGCAGGGAGCCGTCATAATCGGGACGCACATAACAGTTGAATTTACGGTTATACAAATCCGCAAGGCGTTGTTTAAATTCGGGTAACTGTTCATTCAGCCAGTCGGTGAAGGCAGACCGTATTTCATTGATTTTGGTGTCGGCAAGCTGGATGGCCTCGGCATCCCGTACCTTTATATCATTGCCTTCTTCATCCTGCACGGTTTTGGTTATGTCGGGCACCGTGTTGTGCAGCGCATGTTTCAGCAGGTCGTATCCGTAATAGCCCCGTTTCTCCCCCTTTACATAATATTTATCAGTGATGTTTGCGTTGCTGCTCTCGAAGTTCACGCTGAACTCGTCGATGGATTCCGTATAATGGATATGGGCCTTTGTCTCAAAAAGGTATCCGGCAAACTCTTCATATACGGACATGGGTATCCACCGCTCTCCGAGATTAAAGTCAAGGAGTTCGAAGCTGATCGGTTCCGGTACGGCTGCCCGCAGGACTTCCAATGATTTCTTGTTCGCTTCATCTTCGGGATAGTCTTTCAGGTAGTTTTCTATCCATTCAACTTTGGCTACCACATTGCCTGCAATGAAACGGTCTTTGATTTCATAGTTCTTCATCATGGGGTTGTAGAAGATACGGTTGTCCAGTTGTCTGAGCAGTTCCTGCCTTCCAATCTCGCTGAGGTTCTCCATATATTCCAGATTGACTTCCCCGAACTTGTTCAGGGATGCCGCAAGTGCTTCCTGCGGAGTATCCGCATGGGTCATTTCATTGGCGTTGAATGATACGGGGACGGAGAATATATCCGCTTTCTGTATCTTCCCGTTAACGGAGCGTTCCAATGAAAGCATTTCCCTTCCTCCGGCATCCATCAGCAGGAATTTGGCGTTATCCTTTCCGTTTAGCTCTCTGAACATGCGGTAAAAACGGTCGTATTGCCTGCCCAGTTCCTCCCGGAGTTCCGGTTGCTCCGTTTCCGTTTCGGCTTCCGTATTGTAGAGATTGTGGTAGGCTTCACGAAGCGGGATATAGTAGGCGGCCCGGTATTGCTGGGTGACTGTCAGTTTGAGCGGATGGAATTGCACATTGGGAGTACCCAATCCCCGTAAGTACCCGTATTGTTCACCCGACTTTACGATGGAACCATTCTTGTATTCGGGACGTATCTCCCCGGTAAACGGGCGTGGGTCCATTTCTTTCTTCCGCTCTTCTTCAAATTTTTGTCTGCGTTCCAGCCATCTTGCTTCCGCTTCCGCCCGTTCTTCGGTCATGCTTTCCGGCACGGCGGCTTCATCATACATATTCTCTTGCGAGAACAGATTGAACATTTCCGGTTCATCCCCTTTCTTTTTACGGGATGCCGAAGGTGCCCGGCTTGGGGAAGGTCTGCTTTCCACTGCTTGCACCTCCGCTTCCCCTTCATCCGCATAGGCGGCAAACAGGTTGAGCATGGGTTCATAGGGTTGTGCGGGACTTTCCTCCTGCACCTCTTGCCGATGGTTCTCAATTACTATTTCCAATGGTGTCTCAAATTCCGGTTCGATGCCGGTAGAAACGGTTGGTCGGGATAGATTGTTGTCATAGAGTTCCCGGTCAAGATGATTTTCCACATCTTGCGCCAGCAACTGTTTGAGATGTCTGGCAATGGCCTCAATTCCGCCTTCATGGATAAAGTTCATTGCCGGTTGTCCGTACATGTTTTTACCCATAGATACGGCTGTATGGACAATATGGTCTAAGCCGGCATAACTGTTGTTGATATTGATGCTGCCGGATATAAGACGAGTCTCGATAAAGTTCCGTTCTTTTTCGGTCAGTTCCGCTTTCCGGGTATTCTTCTGCAAGACGATCAGGTCACTGCTCACTTCCGTACCCGCATCCACAAAAAGGTTGTCCGGTAGCCGGATGGCGGAAACAAGATTGGCATGGTTCATCAGCCATTCCCTGACGGGACGGTTCTGTGGCGAGTCCATGACACCGGAAGTCGTGATATAGGCCAGTATCCCGCCTTCACGTAACGTATCCATGCCTTTGAGAAAGAAATAGTTGTGTACGGCTGCAAGTGAGGATTTACGCACAGAGTCCTCGCTCCGGTCAAAGTCCCGGTCATAAACTCTGGTATTTCCAAACGGGATATTGGAAGAAACCATATCGAAGTAACTGTTATAACAGGGTTGTATGGACTGGAAGCCGTCTATGGTCACTTTGCTTTCCGGATAAAGGGATGAGAGAATTTTTCCCGTGAGCTTGTCTTTCTCGAAACAATGAATTTCGGGAACATCTTTCAACCGGCTGATAAACATGCCCGTTCCGGCGGAAGGGTCAAGAAAACGTCCCGGATGGCTTCCCGGTACCTGCAATGATTCCTGCATGGCCGCTACCAGCGGCTCCGGTGTGTAAAAGGCTGTAAGTGCGGATTTTTTCAGGCTTTGGACGTATGCCTTGTATTCTGTCTCGTCTTTGGAATACTCACGCAACAGTTCATGCAGCAGCCTGACTTGGGGAAACAGTTCTCTGTCTGTCGTTCATTTTTCAATGTACGTGTCCTTTTCCGCCGGATTGAGGATACATTTCAATCCTCCAAAACCGGAGTAGCCGTTCAATACCCTGCGCCCTTCTTCCGTGAGACAAAACTCCGGGCGCATGAACATAAATTCAAGTGCGGCTATATTGTCCGCTAAATGTTGTCGTTTGTTATATGCCATATTGCTCTATATAATATTGGATGAAACCTGTCAGTTCAATGGTAAGGGTACGGTAAGACGGGGAATCCTCAAACCGGTCGTCTATGGGATATTTATTAAATACGACTTCTGCGGGCGATAGCATTTTCAAACAGAAATCGGCCCGTTTTTCAGGGGGGACTTCCGGAAACCATTCCGATACGACTTCAAAAATAGTATCAAATCCGGAAAAGTGCAGGTTGCGGTAAAGAACTGCGTCCGACAGTTCCAACGCTTGTGTGACGGACAATCCGTTGCGTATGGAACATTCATAGGCATCTGCCGCTTCGTCGGCCCTTGACCTGATAAATTCCCTATCTCCGGACATGTGGGGATGACTTTCCTTTAAATAAAGAAGGAGAGTTGTCTCAAAATAGGACAATTCTCCGGTTGCGGTATTTTTATCTTGTATAGTCATTTGCTATTACTTTAAAATGTTAACTGGATATTTAAACATATACCCGGTTGCCATGAAAGAAAACCGGGTATATGTCTGCCAAAAATATGAATAATCTGTCTATTACATGACTGAAAGGCTCTTTTTTGACGGGGCCTTTACAGATGCCACATGACGGGGTGCCTGATGTTTTACTTCCTTTTTCTTGTCGTTCTTCTTACCCTCAACAGTAGGTTTGTATTCACGGGCGTTGCGTCCTATCAGCAGTTGGTTGCTCTTGTTGCTGAAACGTACATCATCGGAAAATACCCTGCCTTTATAGCGCATATTCTCAACGAATACCATTTCATGGTTCTGAAGCATCTTCTTCTGTTCAGGTGTGATTTTGGCCCCCATAATAGTGTCGTTGACTTTGAGTTGTTCGCCGGACTGCTTGAATGCGATGTCCATTATCCTCGGATCAACGAAAGCGACACCGGAAAGCAGCGTGTCGTTTTTGCGCTGTATGTCGTTGATAGGAAGCTGTCCGCCTGACGCGAGAATTTGCTTCTGTTTGTCATCCAGCCTTTTTCCGTAGATATAATCGGGTATCTTGATGGCATCCACCGGCATGGTAATGATACGGTTGCTCGGTTCATGGAAAGATACATAACAGTTGCAGACCGTTCCCGTATGGGTATCCTTCATCTCCTTGATTGCCCCCAAAGTTCCGGTGTCTTTAAGCGACTGCTTTTCCTCGTCCGTGAATACTCCTTTATAGGCAGGCAGGTCATACTGCGGTTTGTCGAGTCTGCTTAGAGTTTTCAGTTGTACCTTGCCATCCTCTCCCTTGACACAAAGGAAACAGGCTTCCCCCATATCCTTCTTTTCACCGTTCACTTCCTTGCTGATGGGGAAAGCCATCGAGGTAATCCTTCCTTTCAGCATCTCACCCATGCAGTGGTTGTCAAACAGCAGTTGCTTATCAACTCCCAGTGCGGCGAGTTCTTTCCACGGAAGCTGGTGTTCGTCGAACTTATACCGGCGGGCGAGTTTGGCGATACGCCCTTCATCGTTGAGTTCGCTGTTCTCCACCAGTTTTTTGCCTTCCACTCCGGAATCTTCCCCTTTTCGGATCTGGACTACGGCATTCAGTGTCTTTTCCAAAAGGACAAGAGGTACGAGGAAGAAACTGAAACTCGTGGGATTTTCGTACTGGTTCTTGAAATTGGTGAAGAACAGTTCCAGCGGTGAGGTACGATCCAGTTTAAGGAAGCTGCTGCTGTTTTTCTTGTCGGGTGGCACGATTTCAAGACTGCCGTCCTGCTCGTTCATCCTGGAAACGACTGCGGTCTTGTTCGTTCGCTTGTCAAGAATAGCCATTACATGCTCGTCCTGACTCTGTTCTTGTTGTTCTTGCTTTTTCTTAGCCATAAAATCAATAATTTAAGTGATACAATAATTAATCAATACCGGGTAAACTTTAGCCCGTCGGTGCGAATGTAGAAGTTTATTTTATAGGATATTGCGTTTTTAAGACTGATGGAAATGAATGGCGGGAATTGACTTTTCTTGGCGAGTAATGCAAATAAAATTTGGGGATTATAATACAAAAAAACTAATAGAAATAAAGTTAGATAATATGAGGGAACCACATTGAAATTTTATATATTTGATAATCAAATGATGCAATTCTTGTGTTGTTAAATATTTAAAATTAGCATATTTGATTATCAATGAATTATATCATTGATAATATTTTGTTGTGTTACCTAATTTTTACCCCAACAATTATTCATTCTCTCAAATAAATTATTACTTTTGTAGTAGACCTTAGGATTAGTTCTAATAGACAAGCCGTCAAACTTTTCTTTAAAGACACTAATTTAAAAGTTTTATACAAGATAAAAATCTGATAAGCAGCATATTATTGTTGGTATTCATTTTTTTGCATATATTAAACCATTTTCTATTTATGACACTTAAAATACTACACTTCTCAGACTTTCACTTAGATGGAAGAAATATAAAGGGAGCACGGGAGATTATTGATAGCATGTTGCAAGCCGTATCACCACTTACCTCTATAGACTTGATAATATTTACAGGTGATATGATTAATCAAGGAGGTGCTGGCTATAAATCAATAGAGGAAGCCTTTAGAGGTTTTGAAGAACTTGTTATATGTCCTCTTTGCGATACTCTCAAACTAGGCAAGGAGCGTTTCATCTTTGCTCCTGGAAATCATGATATAAAAAGGGATGAAGATGACGAAGCTATTGAGCTATTCATGGAGAAACAAACAACATCTATTGAAGATGTTGTGGCAACATTGAGAGATTCTAAAACCGAAAATAGAACCAAACGCATTAATAATGTTAAGGAGTTTGAAAAGAATCATTATTCATTTCTTGACTCAAACCATTATTCATACTCACGATATGATTCTCATTTCATTATAGAAATCAACGGAATTAAAGTTGGAGTTAGTAGTTTGAACACTGTTTGGAGATGTGGCTTTGACGATGAGAACAAGATTGTGATGGGATTATCTCAGATACAAAATGCAGTTCATTTTTTAAAGGATTGTGATTTTAAGATTGCTGCAACTCACTACCGTTATGATAAATTAAAAGAGTTTGAACGCGATGAACTGAAAAACTTGCTTGCCACATATTACAATCTTTTCCTTTCTGGCCATACACACAGTAGTTATATTACGTTTTTGCCAAACGATAAAGGAAAGGTTGCGTTAGATGTCAATACAGCAGGTGCCCTTACCTTGAATGAATTTACGAAACATGACAAACATAAAAATGCTTTTCAGATAATTACATACTATACGGAAGATAAATTTGAAGTCTGTGAATATAAGATGTTTGACGGTATAAGTTTTACTCTAAACTCTCAGAAGGGAGAGAATGGAGTAGCAACCTACAATCTTCCCTCAAGAAATGAGGCTTTACAAATCGCACAAATGCAAGCAGAGGCAGCTAAAGAAATCGAGTTTAAATCTTTCAAACAGTCTATTCTGCCTTTCAAGACATTGAAGGAAAGCAGACAATCAATAAAAGCTGAATTGTTTGCCGTAGAATTTGAGGATTGTAATGAAACGCTAATAATCAAAAAGGAACTGCAAAGTGAAGAGAATAGAAACATCAGACTCATGGCATTATCAGGGATGGGTAAAACAAGGATTGTCTTTGACTTGTTTGAATCTGTTGATAATGTTTACTATACTCCTATTAGTAAATGTGAAGCAGGCCTTAACGCACTGCTAAGCAAAATACAAGAAGGAACTGTTATTATTGATAATTGTTCAATAGACGACTTGAGGATTTTGCAATCTATTATTGATAACCATAAATCAAATGTAAAGGTTATAACAATACATAACGTTTTGATACCCAAGGAAGAAAGAATAGATGGCAAAGTATTAGTATTGAAGTATGATGATACAGAAGAAATAGTGGATAAACTCATAGCGAGAGAAACGGTGCTGGATGGAAAGGATAATATTAAGGCACTAATAAAGGAAAGAAGTGGAAATATTCCATACATGGCAATTCTTATGATAGATGCCTATAAAAGAAATGGAAATTTGCAAATCGAGAATAAAAATCAAGTGCTTTCTTTGTTATTAAAAGGGCACGGTGATATTTCTGGAAACAATGAAAAATCACTGAAAGCATTATCTTTGTTTGAGCCTTTAGGATGTGAGAACAGCGTTATTGACGAATACGAATACGTAACACATTCAAATAAAGTGCATCATATCAATGAAAACCAAAACGTAGTTGATGGCATTTTTTGTGATACAATTAACGATTATTCAAGTCGACAACTGATAGAAACAAGTGGCAGTTGCATGCGTATTCGCCCAAAACCATTGGCAGAGTGGTTAACAGAATCATGGTTAGATGAGCATGGTTATTCTTTAGGTGACGTATATAATGAGATAGCAGAATTAGAAGAAGGTCTATCTAAACGATTGGCTCGCGCTTTAGGTAATCGAATAATAGAATTGACGAGATCCAAGAGCGCTAAGGAAATATTTGACCAGAAAAATAACCCTATTGACGGTTCTTTTCATGACGAGAGGATAGCTTTTTCAAAAGCAGGCTCACAGCTATTCCTCTCTATGGGTATAGTGAGTCCTGTGATGGTGGCAAGGAATTTAGAAAGTCTACTGTATTTACGTTCTGTTAACTGGCTTAGAGAGAATCTTGAAGGTGACACTCGAAGGAATCTTGTTTGGGCAATGGAAAACATTGCTATGAATGCAGACGCATTCGGGCATGTTGCCAAATCGCTCGGAAGGTTGGCCTTGGCTGAAAATGAATCTATCTCTAACAATTCTACAGGTCAGTTTTTGCAACTGTTCCACATTTTTCTCTCTGGAACTAAAGCTGATTTAAAAGCAAGAGTATGCGTGTTGATTTTTTTTGAAAAGCAAGGTGATTGCGATGATTTGTTGATAAAAGCTTTAGACCACGCACTGATGGAACGCGGATTTGTAAGAACTAACACGTCAAGATATCAACTGCAAGATAGTGAGATTGAGGATTATTATCCTAAGTTTTTTGAGATTAAAGAATACTGGGAAGAATGTCTTACTATCCTAAAAAGAATAGCAGATAAGAATGATAAGAACTTAGAGGCTGTAAACAAGGTGCTATCAAAACATGTTTCAGATTTTCAACATGCAGGTCTACTTAATATTTTAATAAGTGCTCTTGACATTTTTGCTTCTAAAGTAAATTACGATTGGGTAGAGATGCGTGACGCTCTTAGCATGGATTTGTATTATTGGTTTCAAGGAACGAGTGAAGAACGCCAAGTGATTGTTTCTTGGATAGAAAAACTTACACCAAAGAGTTTTTATGTAAGAATGCAGCTCTTTGTAAAGGATACAAGGTATGAAGAAGGTAAAGACTGGAAAACCTTTGAAAAAAAAATAGAACAAGCTTTAGAGCCTTTTGTGGATGAATTTATTGAGAATAGAATATACAATACAGAAGAAATGGGACTAATGATGCGAGACGAAAAGTTTAACATTCATTGGTTTGTAAGTCTATTAGCTCAGAAGTTATCTTCTATGGATACGACAAATATTTTTACAGCAATACAAGGTATTATTCATAATGAAGATAAAACATTTGAATCGTCATTTGTAACAATATTATCTTCAATAATACCTGATAAAACACCCGTAGAAGCATTGCTTAAAACTCTGTATGCAGAGGGCTATTGTCGATTGTCAGCATCATTGCAAGGTATTTTGGATAATGGAGAACATCGCTATTTAATGAGTGTGATTAATGATGTTAATTCTGGTATTTATGACAATAATTGCATAAACAATTATTTGAGATATGGTAGAGTAGATAATATTCCATCTATTTTTGATATTTTCTTATTAATGAAAAATAATGGTATGGATTTATATAATGTTGTTTATCCTTATCTCTTCAATTTTGTTTTCTTCCATAATATTGATGAACTACAAACATTAGGATATCTGAATCAATATAAGTCTTCACTTATTGAATATCCGTTTTCAGAAAAATATCAAGGACAAGCCCATGATGTTATAGAAAAAATGATGAATATTCTTGATAAAACTTTTGATCCTGATTTTGCTTTAGCGGTTCATCGTATTACTGTTAATGTCATTATAGAACACAGGTTCGCATCTAATCCGTTTGAACATATTTATTTCAAACTTTTGCCAAAGTACCAAGATACAATACTCGAAGATTTGCTAGACATAATTGCGGCAAATGATATACGTATGAGATTCTTTTTGGAAATGTACTTATATTTAGGTTCTGGCTTTGGAGTGGGAAATGGCCCTTTATTCCAATGCGATATTGAGAGGTTGAAGAAAGCTTGTGCACGTCATCCAGCAGAATTACCTGAGAGATTGGCGCTGATGTGTCCTGTGTATGAATATGAAGAAGACAAGGGGCCCGTAGGTTTGAGCAGTTTTTTCTTGTGGCTTTGCGATAATTATGGTGATAATGAAAGGATGCTGCATGAATTCAGTGCAAATATGGGTACATTCAGTTGGTCGGGTTTTAGTGGCTTCTCGAATTATATCGAGCAAAGACTACAGTTTATCACTCCTCTATTGAAACACTCTAATATTACTGTACGTAAATGGGCTGAACTTGAATGTAAGGCCATTGAGAATGATGTTAAGAGAGAACGAGAAAAGGAAGAATATACAAAAATGGTAAGAGGGTAAATATATGATTTAACTTTTTATTATGTGCTGTACTTTTGTTTTTTTACAACAACACTTTAGTATCTTTTGTAAATAAAAAAATATATTCTATGAGAATCTATTTATAATTTTTTATAATTGGTTACACAGCAGAAGGTACATGAAAAGATGATATAGACTTGATAGAATTATCCTCAGAAAAACATTTATTTAGACTATCAATGATGGAGTGAAAAAACATCTGTCCAAATAAAGCTTATACAACATATACTTTCCTGTTATTTTGTCTTTTTTTAAAGACAGTTTTTACGGCAATCTGCAGACGCATAGCTTCCGGGATTGCCGTAAAAAGCCGTGGGAAACATCTTGTTAGAACGCCGTTTCAGAATTAAGCTTGTTCTCCTTCACTGCTACCTAACAAATGTCTAAATGCCGGGTCATTCTCAATGCGTATCAGTTCATTCTCCACAAGTTCCACAATATCCTGCTTGATTTGCCGGTAATTTGCCCGTATCTGTTCTTCCATCGTATCATTGCCGTTCTCGTCCAGAAAGTTGCTGATTTCGGGAATGGGCTGATAAGCCGCCGTCTCCTTCTGTACCGCTTCATTATCCACTACTATCTGCGCATGGAAAATTTTCTGCTCTATTGTCTCGCCAAAATTATCTGCTACTGCACCGACAAACATTCCTTGCGAAAGTGTACTGATTTTGCTGGCAGGTATCAGGCTGTCCAGTTGGGTGCTGATGGAAGTAGACGTATCGTTACGGTTGATGCTAATGGATTCCCGCTTTTGAAGAATTTTCCCGAACCTTTCCGACAGCGTTTTAGCGGTTTCACCTACCACTTGACCGCTGAAAACATTACCAACAGTTGACATGATTACGGCGGCCTCCTTGTCTCCGTAATCGCGCTTTAACTGGCTGAAGTCCTGAAAGCCCAACACAACCGCCACTTTATTACTTCGTGCCGTGGCAATCAAATTATCCAAACCTTTAAAGAAAATTGTGGGTAACTCGTCGATTATCACACAGCTTTTAAGCTGTTTCTTCTTATTTATCAGTTTAACGATTCTCGAATTATAGAGTCCCAACGCTGCCCCATAGATGGAAATTCTATCGGGATTGTTGCCCACACATAACACTTTCGGTTCCTTCGGATTGTTAATATCCAGCGTAAAGTCACTGCCGGACATGACCCAGTAGAGTTGGGGACTTATCAGCCTGGACAACGGGATTTTGGCAGATGCAATCTGGCCCATCAGCTGTTCGGCAGCTCCCCCTTTCCATGCGTCAACGAACGGACTCAAATAATTCTCCAAATCAGGATAGCTTGTCAGAATGGTGAATACGTCTTCATACCTTTTATTAAGCAATTCAATGGCATGTGGGAACGTGCAATACTTGCCGTTTTCATACAATTTCAAAAACCATATAATGGCAGTGAACAGGACAATTGGAGATTCCACAAAGAAGTCTCCCTGCTTCTGCACCCAGCTTTTATTGAGATTAAGCATGATTGTGTAACTCGATTCGTAAGCATCGGAAATATCCGTCATCAGTTCCGGTGCCAACGGGTTACAACGGTGGCTTTTTCTTGGATTGTCGAAATTTATTACATAAAATTTAGGCGGAACCTTGTAACGGTGCCGATACTTGATCAGATGGTTATAGGCGATAATGGATAAATCATCAAACTTGAAGTCATATATGTAAAGTGCATAGGCTTTCTCGATAGTCTGTTTAATGAATTGATTGACAATCGCATAGGATTTCCCGCTGCCGGGAGTTCCGAGTATCATTGTCGCACGAAAAATATTTACTAAGTTAATGAACCCATTATACATTTTTCCCTTAAACCAGAATTTCGTGCGCAGGTTAACGGAATATTCATTTTCCATTAATTTTGTCTCTTGCAAAAAAGACTCGTTTTCCGTATTGAAAACGTCTTCAAGCAGATTGTTTTTGAGCAAACGGCTTATCCTTAAACCGGACGCCAGCAGACAGAAGAAACCTCCGGTCAGTGTCGTGGTATAAAGCACGGCACAGAGACCGGATGAAGCATTGACGGACAGTAGCCACCAGTTGAAGAAAAACAACAGGGTGCCTGATATGGCCGCAATGATAATCCGCCTTCATGTGATTTCATGTTTCTTCACTCCTTTGTTGCCCATGCAGGACAGACCGAGAAAAAGGACACAAAACAGCTTTGTGTAAAGCAAGGATGAAAACAGTCCGGTGGTACGTTGGAAATTGGATAGTATCTTATTTACTATATCGAGTGTTCAGCCCATCTCGTAAAGCCAGCCGTAACAAAACCAATAAATGTGTATCGCCAAAAATAAAAAACTGATGGCCCGCATAAAGTCCGTGACTTTGGCAAGACCTCTTAAATCATCTTCATTCTGCATAATTGTAACTATTAAAATTAAACTTCTTGTTCTATACCTTATTATATATTATAGCTTGCGCCTGCGCTTCTTCTTTTTCTTGCGCCCATAGCGGAAGGCCGGATCAATGTACTCGTGCGTATGGTCATCTTCCATAAGCACGGAGAAAATGTCAACGGCACCGAGTGCGGATGTATCAATCAGACTTCCTGATGATTCACTTTGATAATGGCTTTGGTTTTCCTGCTGCCGGTATTCTGCCCCTGCCTGCCTTTCTTCCGCTTTCGTGTCCCTTTCCTGCCGGGACGCTTCCTGCTCCTGCACCGGTATTAACCTTTTCCGGTCTGCATCCGGATTGTTGAACAGTTCGTTGAACACATTGGCTGAAAAGGTTTTGCCCAGACGTGAGCCGTTGAACACTGTTCGGTTCGCATGGTCTATAAACGTGATGCCATAAAGACGTCCTTCGGGATTGATACGGTAGATGACTTCTATATCCGCCTTTTTCAGCCTGCGTGCAAAGTCTTCTTTCGTGCCAATGTCCTGCATGGCATTGATGATTTCTCTCCGTGCCCTTTCAGTAAGATTGTCTTTCTTCACCTTTTCAGCACAAGTGGCAAACTTCTTTTGCAGTGCTTCATAACCGAATACTTTGCCGAACTTACTGGACTTGAAAGGTGTTCCCGCCTGCTGCCCGTCATCGTCCAAAGCTCCGTACATGATGCCGTGGTATTCCTTCCCGTCCACACTTCCTCTGACCTCGTAAGCGGTTACGTTGTACAGATTCAGCAGGGTGTTGTATTCGGCAAGCGAATGGAAATTGTAACATTCCAACAAGGTGCGGGCGGTATGCTTCACCTGCGCTTTCACATCACCTTTCGGATAGTCCACCTTTTGCAGACTTACCAGTTCCCGCTCGCCATGTTCTCCGAGTGTGGGATGAAGCCCGTACTTCACTTCCATTTCACGGCAGATATTCTGTGCCCGGATACCTTCCCGGTTATGGTCTATTTTCTCGCCTTTTTCATCCACCCGTACCGAAACGATGTGCATGTGCTTTCGGTCTATGTCTTCGTGCAACCAGACAATATAAGGCTGGTTTCCGTACCCGAACTTTTCCATGAACTCCTGTGCCAGTACGGTCATCTGCTCTTCCGAAAGAATGTCTTTCGGGGAAGGATTCAATGAGATGTGGATAACCGGTTTCTTGACGTGCGAGTTCAGTGCGATGTAAGGTTCAAAAGCCTGTACGCAATTTTTTATCGGAACATTTCCTGAAGTGTCCGCTGCAATTCTGGGGTGTCACAATACCTTTGCCGTACCGTCGTCCACCTTTATTTTATTATAGGCTATCACTCCGTAAAATGAACTGCCCGATGTGATATTCGGCACCATGACGTTATTCCTTTTTAGTGAGATACTCCTTTTCGTACCGCTTTGTCAGTTCGATTATCTGTTTGCACAGTTCCTCCAACTTACGTGTTTCTTCCGCCAGTTTATAAAGGAAGGCAAGCGATTTCTTCTCCCCGTAAATGGTATGGATGGTCTTTACACATTGATTGTAGTTGTTCCCGATACGGCAGAACTGTTGATAGAAAGCGGTGAGTTGTGCGTAATATTCCTGCGCTTCCTTATCAATCTTCACTACTTTGAACTCTCAACCGAAAACACGGGCGAAGATAAATTCGGCCTTGTTCTTCATGCCGGACTGCTCGAACATGGAGATAAACTTTTCGTCTTCCTCGTCGTTGAGACAAAGATAATAGCGGTGCGTGCGCGGGTCTGCCAGCACCTTGCGCCCTGCGGCGTTACGGATTCTTGTTTCATCTTTCATAACATGAAAATTTTAAAAGGTTCGACTTGGGAGAACCTTTGCCCCCGAAACACCTTTCGGGCGAGACTTTCAGCGGTTGGAAATATTTTCAACCGCTGAAAGTACACCTCGCTATATGCTGACGCATATTAAAATCCGGCTGGGCCGGATTATAGGTCTAAAGGATTGTTTTACGTTCTCTGCCGAGAACGGGCTGCGCTCTCCCGGCGACAAAGGTAGAGAGTTTTTTCTGTCCGCGCATTATGGCGGTTCCCGCCAACAGCCGCCAATAAATGACTTTGAAACGGCGGATACTTCACAGATGCTCTTTTTGAGGTTTATTTGCAGCCGGATAGCTATTCGATTATCCATTTGAATAGATAAACAGCTTGGTATTCGGACAACTATCCGGGTAACTGTCTGAACGGATAAACAGATATTCAGATCGGTATCTATTCAGATACACAACCATACATATATATAAATGTATAGACGGATAAACAGGTATTCGAATATATAAGTGCCTGAATATGTACTTAGCTATATAGCTATTTAGCTATTCAGATGAATAGACAGATAGCTGCATAGATGAATAGCTTTATAGCTACATCATTAAACAGCTACATGCGCAGATAGCCGGATAGCTAAACAGCTATCCGTCCGGAAATCAATAAATCCGATTATTCACTTACTTAAATTTGTAACAATGGAAAAGGAAAAGAAAACAGTATTCGTTTCATTCGCTACCCAGAAGGGCGGCGTGGGTAAATCAACATTTACCATTTATGCGGCATCATGACTGTATTACGTGAAAGGACTGAACGTAGCGGTGGTGGATTGTGACTATCCGCAACATTCGATTATGAAACAGAAAAAACGGGATATGGAAGTGGTAAAGACCACACCCGTTTATCAGAACCTCCTGGTGGAGCAGGCCGGACGGTTGAAGAAAAAGGCTTATCCGGTCATCGGAAGCACTCCGGGCAGCGGCATGGCGGACTGAAGGGCATTTGAAGAAAAAGCGGATGCTCCTTATGATGTTGTACTGTTCGACCTGCCCGGTACAATGGGCAGCGACGGGGTTATCGCCGCAATCAGTGCGCTCGATTATCTGTTCGTGCCTATAAAGGCAGACCGCCTTGTGCTGGAAAGCACACTGAACTTTGCAATCACCATTAATGACCGGCTGATAAAAACCGGTGTATCCTCCCTGAAAAGGCTGTGCCTGTTCTGGAACATGGTGGATCGCAGGGAACGCACGACCTTGTATGACATCTATCAGCAAGGATTCTCCCTGTTGGGATTGGACTGCCTGAAAACACGTATTCCTGTGCGCAGCAACTTCACCAAAGACTTGTCCGCTACAGGCGGCCCCGTTTACCGGAGTACGCTGTTCGCTCCCGATGCGACCTTCACTAAAGAGTGCGGTTTCGATACGTTCATGGATGAAATCATATCTATACTTAAAACCGAATAGTCATGGCGAAGAAAACAAGCGGACAAAATCCGGTGGATGAAGCATACCTGCGCAGCCTGATGGCGGGCGTTCCTTCGGAGCCTTCCTTATCTCCGGCATCTTCTCTGACCGGAGAGAACGGCGAAAATAGAGAAACCGCCTTATCCGATGAAAAGGGAAAAGCGGATGACCGTGTGAACGAAACAGTGAAAGATGTTTCCGTTACGGATGATACCGGCTGTCCTGAAGCGATTGTGGAAAAACCGTCACCGAAAACGATACGCACGGCACTGGCCGATTTCATCCGCAGATTCCTTACCCCCTATAAATGCGAAGGCAGGCAGGGAGTGTATATCGACAAGGAACTGCACCAGAAAATATCGGTTATTGTCGGGATTGCGGGAAAACGGCAGCTGACGGTCGGCAACTATATAGATAATGTGTTGAAGGAACATTTCGAGAAGCATTCGGAAGAGGTGAAGACCTACCTCCAAAAAAGTTATAACAAAATATTTTAGGTTATGGATATACAATCAGGTTACTATGAAGCCGGGATCGTTCTGTTCTGGCTGCTGTTCGCCTATCTGTTCATGGACAAGTTCCTTTTCAGGGGACAACTTGGCGAGATATGCTTCGGGAAGGTACGCCGCCGCATGGCAAAAGGTCTGCGGAGCGTTGCCGGATGGTTCGACCCGGTGAAAGAAGTGCAGAAGAAAGGACGCAAACGCACGAAAGGGAAAACGGAAAAGAAAGAGATTCCGGTAGTGCGCGAAGCTGAAAAGAGGGACATGCCGGCTGCAAAAACAGAAATGAAGGATAAAGAAAAGGCGGAAGTCAAGGAAAAGTCAGAAGGCAGGAATATGGAAAATCCACCCAAAAAACAGCCTGAAACGGACAGCCTTGTCGTTACGAAAAGCTACGGGACACACCAACAGCCGCCAATAAACGCCACCGGTTCCGAGGCTATTGCGGGTAAGGAAAATGCCTCTACATTTGCTGGCAGAAACGAGGAAACAGCGTCACAAAAGGCAGCACAAGTACCACCGGAACGCATCCCGGAATTGTTCCGGGACAAACGTGTGGAAGAGTGGCGGGCTTCCGGGGCCGACAGTTCCGGCAGGCTTGAGGATAAAGAGGAACGGACTGGAAACAGTGATGACGTGGATACGGACGAACTGAATGAGGAACTGGAAGACTTGAACTGTGCCCGTGATGATTATCAGGGTGGCGCAACCGGCATAGGGCCGGAAGAGATTGACCTGATCATTGACTTGTGTAACGACAAGGAGGTTCCCACGAACAAACGGCTGGCACTTTTGAGGGCTATCCACCATATAAAGGATACGCAGATTGAACGCTCGATACTGGAAAGTATCAATGGCAGCGACAGCCGTATCAGCAAATTTCTGGATGAAGCCGAACATTTGAATGAGGCTGTTCCGGACAGTGACTAACCGATTAAAGAAGGAGGTAACGATGGCAAGAGGTTATTTTGATACGGGTTGATAGCCCGTATCACTGTAAAGAGAGAGAGATTCGCTATGGTATGTGACTGAATAAACCAACAAAGCATGTATATGACTTATTTCGATTCGGGATGATAAATTGATGTTCCCGCCTGATAAGGGGACATTCCCACTAGGAAGAGACTATTCCTTAAAGTAACTTACTTATAAAACAGAATGGCTATGACAAAAGGCTATTACGATTCGGGATGATTCGCATCCCCTTTTCAAGAGAGAATTAACACCCATGTTTCACCACTAAATCCAATAACGATGCGAATGGCATATTATGACTCCGGCTGATTTCCAGCCGGAACTTACCCCCTGAACCAGTAAACCATAAAGCGGCTGCGGGCTGCCTTGTGGGGATAGTAAAAGGGGGCAGCCCGTGGCTTTTTATTCATTTAAAAATCACGGAATTAATGAAAAAGAAAAGATTGATTATGATGCTGGCCGCTGTTGCGGCAGCAAGTGCGGCAATGGCCCAGGGTAACGGTTCTGCCGGTATCACGGAGGCTACCCAGATGGTGAGTTCGTATTTTGACCCCGGCACAAAATTGGCGTATGCGGTGGGAGCTGTGATCGGACTCGTGGGAGGTATCAAGGTCTACCAGAAGTTCAGTTCGGGCGACCCCGACACGAGTAAAACTGCAAGTTCGTGGTTCGGAGCCTGTATTTTTCTAATAGTCGCCGCTACCATCCTGAGGTCGTTCTTCCTCTAAAAAATTAAAAACAACAGTAACTTATGGCTGATTTTGAAATAAATAAAGGTGTGGGCCGTGAAGTGGAGTTCAAGGGACTCCGGGCACAATACCTGTTTATTTTTGCTGCCGGCCTGCTTGCCGTATTCGTGATGTTCGTCATCCTGTATATGGCAGGCGTGGGCCAGTGAATCTGCATCGGTTTCGGGGTTTCGACAGCTACCATGCTGGTATGGCTGATCTTCACGCTGAACCGTAAATACGGGAGTCACGGGCTGATGAAATTGTTCGCGGCCCGGCAGCACCCCCGGAGAATCCTCTCACGAAAACGTATCACACGTCTGATTAAACAACAACAATCGTAAATTATATGAGAAGTATATTAAAAGCATCCACACTGGAAAGCAAGTTCCCCATTATGGCGGTGGAACACGGCTGCATCGTCAGCAAGGACGCCGACATCACGGTCGCTTTTCGGGTCACACTGCCGGAAGTATTTTCGGTATCATCTGTAGATTATGAGGCGATGCACGCCACATGAGCGAAGGCAATCAAGGTATTGCCGAATTTTTCAATCGTCCACAAGCAGGATATTTTCATCACGGAGAAATATGAGCCGGACATCCGCAGGGACGAACTGAGTTTTCTCTCCCGCAGTTTCGAGCGGCATTTCAACGAACGGCCCTACCTGCACCACACCTGCTATCTGTTCCTCACCAAGACCACCAAAGAACGCTCCCGGCAGCAAAGCAACTGGAACACGCTATGCCGTGGTTTTCTGGTGCCGAAGGAAATCAGGGACAAGGAAACGGTGGAGCGCTTCATGGAAGCGGCAGGACAGTTTGAAAGCATCGTTAATGACAGCGGGCTGGCAAGGCTGGAACGTCTGACCACGGAAGAGATTACGGGAACAGAGAGCGAACCGGGCATTATCGAACGGTACCTCACGCTGTCGGCAGACGGAAATTGCATGTTGCAGGACATGCAGTTGAACCCGGACGGGATGCGTATCGGTGACAAGCGGCTCTGCCTGCATACGCTCTCCGACCTCGACGACCTTCCGGGAAGGGTCAGGACGGACGGGCGGTATGAACGCCTCTCGACCGACCGCTCGGACTGCCGCCTGAGCTATGCCGCCCCCGTGGGCGTGATGCTGCCCTGCGACCATATCTACAACCAGTGGATATTCATAGACGACAGTAGCGAGAACCTTTCCCGTTTTGAGAAGATGGCCAAGAACATGCAGTCGCTTTCCCGTTACAGCCGTAGCAACCAGATAAACAAGCAGTGGCTGGACGAATACCTGAACGAGGCGCATACCAACGGGTTGCAGTCCGTGCGCTGCCATTGCAACATCATCGCATGGGCGGAAAACGGGGACGAACTCCGGCGGGTGAAGAACGACGTGGGAAGTGCGCTGGCATTGATGGAATGCACCCCGCACCATAACACGACCGACCTTCCGGCTCTTTATTGGGCGGGAATACCGGGAAACGAGGCGGACTTCCCTTCTGAAGAGACGTTCTACACGTTTACCGGGCAGGCGCTCTGCTTCTTCACGGCTGAGACGTGTTACCGGAACTCACTCTCTCCCTTCGGAATCCGCATGGTGGACAGGCTGACGGGAAAACCCGTATTCCTCGACATCTCGGACTTGCCGATGAAGAAAGGGGTGGTGACTAACAGAAACAAGTTCATACTCGGCCCCAGCGGCAGCGGAAAGAGTTTCTTTACCAACCATCTCGTGAGACAGTATTGGGAACAGGGAACCCATATCCTGCTGGTGGACACCGGAAATTCGTACAAGGGACTCTGTGACCTGATACACCAGAAGACCGGAGGGGACGACGGAATTTATTTTACATACAAGGAAGATGACCCGATTTCATTCAATCCGTTTTTCACAGAAGATTACCAGTATGACATCGAGAAACGGGACAGCATCAAGACCCTGATACTCACCCTGTGGAAAAGGGAGGACGAACCGCCCCGACGTTCTGAAGAAGTAGCACTGTCAAATGCGGTCAGCCTGTATATCGAGAAGATAAAGAAGAGCCGGAAGATAAAACCTAACTTCAACTCATTCTATGAATTTGTGAAGAAGGACTACCGCAAGGTGCTTTTAGACAAGAACGTGCGGGAGAAGGATTTCGATGTGGACGGTTTTCTGAACGTGCTGGAACCCTATTACAAGAACGGTGAATATGGCTATTTGCTGAACTCGGACAAGGAACTGGATTTGCTGAACAAACGGTTTATCGTATTCGAGCTGGACGTCGTGAAAGATAATCCCATCCTTTTTCCGGTCGTCACGATTATCATTATGGAGACGTTCATAAATAAAATGAGACGTTTGCAGGGTATCCGCAAGATGATACTGATTGAGGAAGCATGAAAGGCAATCGCCAAGGAAGGTATGGCATCCTATATAAAATATCTCTTTAAGACGGTCAGAAAGTTTTACGGAGAGGCGGTTGTAGTGACGCAGGAAGTGGATGACATCATCTCTTCACCCGTTGTGAAAGAGACGATTATCAACAATTCGGACTGCAAGATACTGCTCGACCAGCGGAAGTATCAGAATAAATTCGACCAGATACAGAACCTGCTCGGCCTGACGGACAAGGAACGCAGTCAGATACTCTCGATCAACCTTGCCAATGCGGCGAACCGGCTTTATAAAGAGGTCTGGATAGGGCTGGGCGGGACACAGAGCGCGGTATATGCGACAGAAGTTTCGGGCGAAGAGTATCTTTGCTACACCACTGAAGAGACTGAAAAACTGGAACTTACCCGGCTTACTGAAAAGCTGGGGGGAAACATAGAGTTAGCTATCAAACAACTTGCCGAAAGCAAGCGGCAGGAAAAAAAGTAACCATTTTAATCCATAGATGACAATGAACAAGAAAGATTTATTAAGCCAATGCAGGGAAGCACTCGGAGACGCGACCCTGACCAATCTGGATTTGCTGAACCTGATTGGGGAGATGAAGAAGGAACTGGAACATGACCGCATCTGCGGCCACTGAATGAACAAGGAAGGCGGCTCGTCGCTGACCATCCGCAAGTCCAACAGCATTACGGACGGATTCAAGGGATACAAGGCCACGCTGTTCGCCGGAGAAACGAGTTATACCGAAATCAATATCCCGCTCCGAAAGGGTGACGACCTTTTCCTGCACGGGAACAAGGATGCCGGATGCATCGGGTATTTCAGCGGCAGCGAGGTATTGCTGTTCGGCAGTTACGGGCTGTTTGCCCGTGATGACGACAGCCGGTATTTACTCACCAAAGAAAGGAGATAGACGCATGAAAAAGAAAATGACGATTCTGTTTATAGCCCTGTTGTCCCTTTCGGTGACAAGTAAAGCACAGTGGGCGGTTTTCGATCCCAGCAACTTTGCGCAAAGCATCGTGAACTCGGCCAATGAAATCATTGAGACCTCTTCTACCGCTGAAAATATGATTAATAATTTCAAGGAAACTGTAAAGATTTACGAGCAGGGAAAACGTTATTACGATGCGCTCAAATCGGTACACGACCTTGTAAAAGGTGCCCGGAAGGTGCAGCAGACCATCCTGCTCGTAGGCGACATAAGCGATATTTACGTGACCAGTTTCAATACGATGATGGGCGACCCGAACTTCACCGTGGAGGAACTCTCGGCTATCGCTTTTGGGTATAACCGGCTGCTCGAAGAAAGCAGCAACCTGCTGCTGGACTTGAAGGAAGTGACTACGGCTACCGGACTCTCGATGACCGACAAGGAACGGCTGGACATCATCAACCGGATATACGGCGAAGTGCTGGAATACAAGAACCTGACATGGTACTATACCCGCAAGAATATCGGAATATCGTACCTGCGCAGCAAGAAGAAGGGAGACTCCCAAAGGGTACTCGCCCTGTACGGGACACACGAACAGCGTTACTGGTAATTATTCATCCTAAAAAAACAGATTGACTATGGTATTACTATCAATAGACTGGACGAACCTGCATGAGCTGCTGCGTTCGCTTTACGATGAAATGATGCCGCTGTGCGAGGATATGGCAAGCGTGGCGAAGGGAGTGGCCGGTATCGGTGCCCTGTTCTACGTGGCCTACCGGGTGTGGCAGTCCCTTGCAAGGGCGGAGGAGATTGACGTGTTCCCGCTTTTCAGGCCCTTCGTGCTGGGACTTTGCATCATGTTCTTTCCCACTCTCGTGCTGGGGACAATCAACGGGATTCTTTCCCCCGTATGCAGTGCGACTTCCTCGCTGGTCGAACAGCAGACCTTCGACATGAAGAAGTATCAGGAAGAGAAGGACGAACTGGAACGGGAGGCGATGCTGCGTGACCCTGCAAAAGCCTTTCTGGTAAGCGACGAGGTGTTTGACAAGAAGATAGACGAACTGGGCTGGTCGCTGGGGGATATGGACACGATGATAAACATGTACGGGCAGAAGGCTGTGTATGACATGGGTGAAAAAGTGAGAGGGTGGTTCCGGGAACTGCTGGAACTGTTCTTTCAGGCGGCTTCGCTGCTGATAGACACGCTGAGGACTTTCTTCCTGATTGTCCTGTCCATACTGGGGCCGATTTCCTTTGCGCTGGCCGTCTATGACGGATTCCAGAGTACGCTCACCACATGGCTGTCACGCTATATCTGTATCTACCTGTGGCTGCCCGTGGGCGACCTGTTCGGCTCCATCCTCTCACGCATACAGATCCTGATGTTGCAGCAGGACATCAAACAGATGCAGGACCCTACATTCATACCGGACGCATCGAACAGTGTATATTGCATATTCATGATAATCGGTATCATCGGTTATTTCTGCGTGCCGACGGTTTCCTCGTGGATCATTCAGGCAGGCGGTGCGGGAGCTTACGGGCAGAAGGCCAACGGTGCCGGGAAGATGGCCGGGAACGGTGCGGCGGCAGTCGGCGGTGCCGTCGGCGGATCGGTAGCCGGACGCATCAAGAAAATGTTTTAAACGTATCACATTAAAAAAACAGAAAAAACATGGAATTTAAATCATTAAAAAACATCGAGACATCGTTCCGGCAGCTACGGCTGTTCGGAATGGTATTCCTGGGAGTATGCGCACTGGTAACGGTCTTCGCCACCTGAAAGGCATACGACTTTGCGGAAGCGCAGCGGCAGAAAATTTATGTGCTGGACAGCGGAAAATCGCTGATGCTGGCCCTCTCACAGGACGTGCAGCAGAACCGGCCCGTAGAAGCAAGGGAACATATCAGGCGTTTTCACGAACTGTTCTTTACCTTGTCCCCCGACAAAAGCGCCATTGAAAGCAATGTGCAGCGTGCCCTTTACCTCTCGGATGAAAGTGCCATCGGTTATTACCGGAACTTGCAGGAGAAAGGCTACTTCAACCGGATGATAGCGGGAAATATCTCGCAGACCCTGACGGTGGACAGTATCGGGGGAGACTTCAACAGTTATCCGTATGAGATGAAGACCTATTGCCGGCAGCACATCATCCGTTCAAGCAATGTTACCGAAAGGTCGCTTGTCACCACCTGCCGTCTGAGGAATGTGACCCGGAGCGACAACAATCCGCAGGGTTTCCTGATAGAGGGTTTTACAATCATCGAAAACAAGGACATCGGACAGTATGAAAGATAACGGACTGAAAAAGGTCTTCCAGTCGTTCAGAACGGAGAAAGACCGCCAACTAGCAAAGCTCCGCAGACGCTGGCAGCAGTTGAGTTACCGGCAGCAAAGGGTTATCATTCTTTACCTGCTCGGACTCTTCGCTGCCATCGACCTTGCCTACATCGTGGGCGGTTTCTGCGGGACAGACAAATTTCCGATTGAGGTGCGGCATCTCCAAAGGGTGGCGCTTCCCCGGACGGACAGTATCCAACCATTCAAAAACAATGTATCCAATGACACAATCCGATAAGAAAGAAGAGAAAGAAAAGGAGACGGCAACGCAGAAAGCGGAGCCAGCATCCCCCAAGGAGAAGAAGTTAAGCGGCAAGACCGCCGGAAAACTGAAATTTTATGGCGTGGTGGCATTCCTTTCCCTGCTGTGTGCCGGGTTCATCTGGTTCCTTTTCAAACCGGATGCGGCTGACACGGTGGAAGGGACAGCGGGCATCAACACCACGATACCCGACGCTATCGCACCCGAAACGATGGCCGACAAACAGAAGGCTTACGAACTGGAAGAGATGAAAAAGCGCAGGCAGGAGAAGGTGAGAACCTTGCAGGACATGGCAGGCGATTTGACACCGGACACGCCGGACGGGCTGAAGCCGGAAGAAGACACACCGAAAGCGGATGCCATCCGGGAATCCAGAGAAAAACAACGGCAGATTTCAAGGCAGATCACCTCGTTCTATCAGGAGCCGAAGGAGAGTCCGAGGGTGGACGAACTGGAACGGCAGGTGAAAGAGCTTAACGAAAAGCTGGAACGCGAGCGCAAGGGACAAGACCCGCTGGAACTGATGGAGAAGTCGTATGAAATGGCGGCACGCTATTTCCCCGGACAGACGGGCGGGCAGGTGAAGAACATACAGCCTGCGGGCGGTATGGGCAGTTCATCCGGCAATCCTGCCGCGATAGCCGCCGGGCGTGCCACGGAGAATGTGGTCTCGTCGCTGGCCTCGCCTCCGCTGCCGGATTCAATCCCACGCAATTACGGTTTTGCCACTGCCGTAGGCGGCGGACAGCTTGCCGGAGCCAATACGATACGGGCCTGCGTGGCCGAAGACCAGACGGTGACTACCGGGGCATGACTGAAATTCCGGCTGCTGGAACCGCTGCAAGTGGGCGGCGTGCTTGTACCGGCCAATACCCCGTTATTCGGTACGGTGCGTATCGAAGGGCAGCGGATGGCGGTCACGGTGAAATCCATTGAAAGCGGCGGCAATATCCTGCCGGTGGAACTGGCGGCATACGACATGGACGGGCAGGCTGGGCTTTTCGTCCCCAATACCGCAGAGCGTACCGCCATGAAGGAAGCCGCCGCCAATATCGGGGGCAGTTTCGGGACAAGCATCTCGTTTGCACGCAGCGCCTCGCAACAGCTTGTCATGGACGTGACAAGGGGCGTGCTTAGCGGCGGATCACAATACCTCGCCACAAAGATGCGTGAGGTGAAGGTGGCCGTGAAAGCGAATTATCAACTTTTATTCATATCCAAAAAACAGTAATCAGATGAAGACAAGAATTATTTTATCAATAGTCATGCTTTTCTCCCTGCTGGGGGCAAAAGCGCAGGAGGCGGTGGAAACAAAGATATTTCCCGCCAACCAGATTATCGCACCGCATCAGATTGAGGTGACTTTCCAGAAAACCGTGCATATCCTTTTCCCTTCCGAAGTAAAATATGTGGATTTGGGTTCGTTTGACATCATCGCCGACAAGGCGACAGGAGCGGAAAACGTGGTACGCATCAAGGCGGCGGTAAAAGGCTTTGAGGGGGAAACAAACTTCTCCGTCATCACTGCCGACGGTTGTTTCTATTCCTTCAATGTGATTTACAAGGACGAACCGGCACAGCTCTCCATCGAGATGGAGGACTGGCTCCGGGAGAATCCCGAAGGTGGCATTGCCGGTGACCGCATGTTCGTGAAGCTGAAGGAACTCGGCGGGGAAACACCGCTGGTGGTGAACCGCATCATGTACACGCTGTATAAGAAAAACAAAAGGGATATCAGGCACATCGGCTGCAAGAAGTACGGCATACAGACACTGCTCAAGGGGATTTATATCAACAACGACCTGCTGTACCTGCATACTTCCTTGCGCAACAGTTCGGACATATCGTTTGACATTGACTATATCCGTTTTAAAGTCATCGACAAGAAAGTGGCCAAACGTACGGCCATGCAGGAGAACTTCATCGAGCCGGTAAGGACATACAACCGCCTGACGACGGTGGACGGAAAAGCCACGGTGCGCAATGTGTTCGTACTGCCCAAGCTGACACTGCCGGACGACAAGCTGCTGGTGGTGGAAATTTACGAAAAGGGCGGTGCCCGTCACCAGTCGTTCCGCATAGAGAACACCGACCTTGTGGCGGCAAAACCGGTCAGTGAACTGCATCTGAAATAATAACCCCTATATAATATAATGTATATGCAAAGAATACTATTCATATTGGCGTTAGCCGTGACGTTGTTCTTCGGAGCGGACAAGGCATACGCGCAGCGTGACCTGCCGGGGCAGACCGGCATACAGTTCACCAGCGGTGGAGTGAATCATTTCCTTTCATGGAAGAGCGGTGGTGAGCGTCACTACTTCACCTCGCTGGCCTTTACTCGTACCAATCGTAACCACACCTATTGGCTGTACGGTCTGGACTATCAGATAAAGGAGTACACCTATGAGAACAAGGCAATACCGAAAGCGCAGTTCACCGGGGAACTCGGCTATTTTATCCCCGTATTGTCGGACAAGGGGCGGAACGTCTGTTTCCGTATCGGGCTTTCCGCTTTGGGCGGCTTCGAGACAGTCAACTGGGGAACTTCCCTGCTTTCCGACGGGGCGGCAGTGACCAACGGGGACAGTTTTATTTATGGTGGCGGCCTCACGGCGGCTTTCGATGTCTATCTGACAGACCGGATCGTCTTCCTGCTGCAAGTCAAGGAAAGGGCGCTGTTCGGGACGGATGCGGGGAATTTTCATACACAGATAGGGCTGGGTGTCCGTGTCATTATCAACTAACGAAAAAAGAAAGGAGAAACTTAAAAATGAAAAACGTAATCTATATATGTATAGGCGCACTGGTTGCAATGCTGGCATTCGGTTCATGCAACGATGATATAGACATCCGGCAGGATTATGATTTCAGTCTCTCGTCATGGTATCTGCAAAAGCAGATTGCAACGGGTGAAACGGTGGAGATACGCTTTTATCTCGACCGTGAAGGGGACTATGAAAAGGCGGAGTATGAAATAGGCTATATTCAGGTGGAAGGCAAGGGAGAGGTGACGGACTGCGAAGGCGTGAAACTCGTCAACCGGGAAGTAAGGCCGCTGGCGGAAGTGCCGGGGCTGGATACGGAAAATCCGGTGAAGCAGGTATTCACTCTTTTTTACCGCTCGACAAGTGCCAAACGCTCGGAACTGAAATTCTTTGTCCGGGATAATTTCGGACGGGAAAGTGAACTGACGGTGACGTTTGACGTGGAAAGCGGTACGACAGAAAAATAGCTGTTATCAGTACCTATCAGGAAGGACGGCGGGGCATCCCGCCGTCTCTTGTTTTATGAAATTTGCTTAATGAAAACAAATGAATAAGTAATTGTTCCGGATTGCACAAAATTTGTTTTTATATTTAGCCGGAAGTTAATAAATCAATCATATACGCATGAAAACAACACTCAGAATATTCCGTATCATCAGCAAGTTGTTGCTGCTGGCCTATGTCACGATAGTGAATTTTGTCTTTATTACGGTGTTTTACGCATTGCTGCTTTCTATCTTGCGCCATATATGGCCTGCATACATACCGGGTCTGTTTGATGAGGGGCTGGTTCCCTATTTAGTCAATACGTTACCGTACTATCTTTTATTGCTATTCATCCTTTATTCCATTTCTCCGCTTAATGTGTGGATGCTACGCAGAAAAGAAGGGTATCGTCCTTTGAACAGTTCCGACCGCATGAGGCTGGAACGGTTGCTTTCGGAAATGGGTGTGAACCGGAAACTGAAACTTTATCGTAACAATGATGCGCGGGTAAATGCCGCTGCATTCGGTTTCAACACGATAGGATTAACGGGCGGAGTACTCGCCACCGCTTCGGATGAGGAACTGAAGGGCATCATCAGCCATGAAGTGGGACATATTTCCCATTACGACTTTGTCTATCAAGTGCTTTTATTCTCGATGGAGTCGTTCGGTTACCGCTGTCTTTACGGTATATTTCTTATTCCGGCTTTGATATTCGGGATAATCGGCAGCATGGTGTTTGCATTAGTTCCGGCATTGGGCTTTGTGGGTGAGCTTATAGCGAAGATATGGTGGGCCGTTTATAAACTGCTTCATCGGATTATTTACGGTATCAGCCGGATAGCTGACGTGAACATCAATAAATATGCCGAGTACCGTTGCGACACGTATGCCGTGCGTTATGGCTGCGGCGAAGGACTGCTTTCTTTCCTCCGCCGGTTGAAAAGAACGGAAGACGTTTACAGTGAACGCCCGACTTTTACCGAATATATTATGAGTACGCATCCGTCAACCGAAAGACGGATTGCACGGCTGGAAAAACAGCTGTAACATATAGCCGAAAATATGTACTTATATCATTTTGCAGATATTGGTATAGGAAACGCCGGATGCACGCACCTGCCTGATTTCTTCGGAAAAGTCGTCATAAAAACAGACGATGTGATGATAGTCGGCAAATGCCTTTCCGGTGCTGTCTTTTTCCGAAGGAACTTCTTTATTGTCCGCCTGCTTCATCAAATCATCATATAGGGTGCGATACAGCTTATCGGCATCTGCCGGATACGGTGTTGCGGGTATGACCGCCGAAAATATTATCTCCGGGCATTTGTCCGTATCGCGCAGCATGACTATGGTATCCGCGCCCAACAGTCCGATATAAGTATGCAAATGGCAGGTGAATGTGCGGTAGCCATCACTGTAAAGTGAAAGGATGATCCGGTAGAGTTCCATGCGGATTTTATTTTCCCGGAACTGGTCGTATTTTGTTGTCTTTTCAATGGTACAGCCGGTAATGGCAACGCTCTTGTTGTACATCTTGCTATGATTTTTTAATTAATACCTTGTCCGTAATTTCCTGCTATGTACCGGACAGAAAAAAGCACGGTACTTAACAAGTCTGAACACAGGCACGACCAAGCGCCTCGCAGGAGACGAGTTAAGCCCGTGCCATAATTGTACGACAAGGACTTTGCCCGTTTATCCTCCTGCATTAAAATTGGTCGTTTCGTGTTCGGGAATAAACAGCTAAAAGCTATTCTAATATGTTATCATTCAATTATTTCTAATCTTATAATATTCTTGATTTTATATTCAATTACGCAAAAGTAGAAAAAAGCCGGGCAATCACGTAAGGATTGCCCGACTTTTTTAACGGAAGGTATTCAGGTGTGGGGTGTGGCAGGTCAGTCCACCGGTTCTCCGCCATAGCACAGACGGCAGATGTCACTATGGATTTCACGCATGATGTGCTCCTGCATCCGTTTGCTGATGCGGCGGTTCTTGGAACGCATGAACAGGCGGTTTTCAATCAGACTGCAAAACTTCGTGCCTTCCTTGCTTACAATGCAAATGATTTGATTTTCAAGGAAAAAATCCGTATCGGTGGAATATTCCACATTCGGGGAGATTCTTATATATTTCATCTATTGACGTTTTTGGATGATAATTACGGTGGCGGTGTGGGTGGGGTCGTCCGGCCCTGCCCTCTGTTCTTTCAATACGGGGAAAAATATGTGCCGGATGATAGTTCCCGGCACATGAAACAGTTACCCGCATACGAACAGTTCATCTACATTCTTTCCCGATAAACGGATAAGCCTATCTTCGTACCTATCGTATAACTTGTTAAATTCATCCTGATATTTAGAACGATATGTCCCTCCTTTTGTCATCAGTTGTTCGGGCAATTTCCCGTATTTATCTGCCAGTTCCTTTTCTGCCAAAGAACACGCAAACTGTTTGATGGTATCAATCATTTCTTCTTTCTCCATAATGTTACAATCTTATAGGGTTAAATTAAAAATCGGATTGGATATTGAAAGGTGAAAAATTTCACCTTTCAATATTATACATTCAAGCTGCCTTATCATCATGGGGCAATGAAGGGGAAACTTTTTGCTTTTCATCCTTTTTCGCTGCCGCCTTTTCCGCTTTCTTCATCTCCTTTATCCGCTCGTCCAAACGTTCATGGCGTTTCTGATATTCTTCCTCGTGGGTGGCTTTGGCAAGTCCGTACTGGTCGGGGAAGTGCATGTTTGCGAAGTCCCGTAACAGTTTGGATGCGCTGTTGTCTCCATAAGCGTCCTCACAAAGAAAATGGTTGATGAAGTCCCGTTTGATAACTGTTTTCTGTGCGTCCGTCAGCTTGGCTACAATCTTCATGCGCTGTTTTTCATCCAACGACAACAACTGGTCTTTGATACCGCAAAGCGGATAATGCTTTCTCTGTAACTTGGTCAGCATGATGAAATAAAGCATTCCGTCCTCGTATTGCGTGAACGGGCTTTCGGGATAGTCATTTTCACGAACTACTTTCTTTGTATCGGCTACAATCTTTTCAACGGAAAGTTGTTTGAAACGTTTGTCCCGTTCCTGCAATGTCTCGATAGTGACGGGGGCGGTCTCCTTCCTGTTTATCTCCACATAGCAAAGTTCGGGTTCTGTCTGTCCTACCTTTACATACGTCTTTATCCTGCCTTCTTCCTTTTTGCGGTTGAGTTCTTCCACCTTACGGGCGTATTCTTCTTTTTTTTGTTCAAAGGTCTGTACCGCTTGTTCATACTCTGTCGGTTCGGTGAACTGTTCCTTCTGCGGTGCTTCGGGTGCTTTGGGAAATTCCCGTGCCGATACGTTGTAATCAAAATCTTTGATTTCATGCCCTTTTTTGTCCAATTTTTGGAGTGCCGTATCGTTACGGCTTCCGTAATAAGGTCGGGCTATCACTAATTTCGGGTCGGATTTCAGAAGTTTCTCCGTCTCCTTTGCCACAAATGCGGCATTCTTGGTTTCCAAACACTTGCGGTTGGTGCAATGTCCGCACCCGTTATGCTCGGCAAAAAGGTTGTAGTTCGCTGCGTTGTGTACGCACGCCTTACATTCCGTCTTGTCGAATTTGTATTGTTCAAGGTCGGTGGTATAGCATTTCTCAAAATGCTTTCTAAAAAGGTTCAATGTGTATCCCGTCCAATTATCTCCGCTGTCCTCCTTGAGGTGTTTCTCGTAAACGTCCTTTTGGATATTGGGTTCATAGGTGCTTATTTCCTCGGCTACGCTGACCGTGATTGTTTCATTGTCCAGCAGTTCACCGATAGGCGCATACAGTTCGTTCAGTTTCAGACGGGTATAGATATACTTTTCACTTCGTCCGAAACGGCTGACAAGTGAATACATATCATACCTGCCCTTTTCAAGCAGGCGTTTGAACGCTTTCGCTTCTTCGGTGGGGCGCACCTGCTCACGCTGTAAATTTTCACTTAGTGACATATCTTCCGCTTCATCGTCTGTTACATTATTATATATGGTCGCCTTTATGGTCTTTGATCCTGCAAGCAATGAGGCACGGTAGCGGCGTTCACCGTAGATGATTTCATAATCTCCTGCCGTGCGTGGACGTACCGCAATGGCCTGCAAAACACCTACTTCCCGAATGCTGTCGGCAAGTTCCTGCAAAGAAGTGTCATTGAAAGTCTTGCGGTGGTTGTCTGCGCTCGGAAACACGGTTGTAATATCAAGGTCGGTTTCGGCTGTAGCCGTTGCAAGCGGTGCTTTAAGCGTGACTTGCTGCGGTGTTTCTTCCACAACGGTGGAAATGGTTACCGTTTCGGGTGCTTTCGTCACTCCGGCAGTTGTGGGCATGTCCTGCCCACAGATTAACGTCATCGGCTTGGGGATGATTGCCAAAGCGGTTACTTTTACTGCTGTTTCTTTCTCTGATTTCTGAACTTTGTTGTTCTTCTGTGCATTCTTGTTCGTTTTCATAACTATAAATTTTAATGATTTGATATTGATTGAATTACTTTTTATAGGTAGGGCAGTTTGTCCTGCCCTGCCTTTTCCGTCTCTATGCGTTGGCGCACGCTGCGAGTGTCTCACGTACTTTCTGTTCCTGCTTCCTGCTGTAAATCCATCCTGCACGCCTTTCACCGTTGTAGGTAAGGTTCGCACGGAACAGACCGTTTAAATCTTTCAATACGTCCTTTATCGGCTTGGTGTCCCCGAATACGGCTATCGCCTTTTCGCTGTATTCCACAATTTCAATATTGAGCATTGAGAGGTCTGCGGATGTTGTCTGCTGTTGCGCTCCGGCTTCCCTTTGCGGTGCTTTCAGACAAATGTTAGCTTCATTCCCTGCGGTGTGGGCGTATCGCTCGATGAACTTTTCAAGGTCGTAAATTTCCTCTTTGGAAATCGTCCAACCGCTGTACTTGTTGCGTCCCAAATACATGCCGTCCCCCATACTATAATTTTCACGGTGTTCGTATTCCTTGTCATATTCTGCCAAATAAGCCGTTCCTTCAAAATTGGCGGCATACTTGCGCATTTCGGAAAAGAGGTTGCGTGTATGGGTGGAAAAGCCTAAAATCACGGTTCTTTCTATACGGTAGTCGTAATAGTCCGTATAACTTTCGCACTCGCTCACCCGTAATTCACCGATAATGACCGCTTTCGTATCTGCCGGAATAAGGGGGCGCAAGCGTTCCACACCGATTTTTGCGGTGCGCTCGTGATTCTGCCGTTCTTCCTCCGCTTCTCTGTCATCCTCCGTTTTCTTCTCCGTAGCCTTAGTGAGTAAGACTGCGGTTTCCAACGGGTCTAAAAACTTGAGGTTCGCATCATCGTAATAGATGCCTATCCCGAATTTTTCCGACAAGGGTCGGATAAGGTCGGAAGTATGAAATTCGTAGGTTCGCAAGTTGATAAGATGATAGGTTATTCCCCACTTGTTGCGGGTCACTTCATACACTACATAACTATCGTTACTGTAGCCTTCCAATACTACCACTTGATTGACTGAAACGGTCTGTTCGTTCCTGTCGTAACTTCTGTTCGCTCCTAATAAATGTACGTTGTTCATAATAAGTTATTTTTTAATGATTAATATTTCGTTTCAGAGTATCACGCATAAAAGGATGATGAAAAGGGCAAGCACGAAAAGAGAGAGGAAAGCGGAAAGAATGCGCCACACGGCACGGATGAGGAAAACCACCACCGCCAAACCTGCCAACATGGGCAGAATACCGCCTAAACCCGTCACCACACCACCCACGAAGGCACACACGAAACGCATCGCCACATACGCAACGAAACCGACCAACGACCACTTCGCCAAATTTTTTATGCCGGTTGGAGCGGAGCCTTCGCTTCGTTTCAAATCTTGCTGTATTTCTGTTCTCTTTTTCATAACATTGACTTTTTTTTTATGCCTTGTCGGTGGCTTCACCTTGCTCGTTTCAGGGGGCAGATACGGACGGGGAGAAAATATGCAAGGCTTTTGGTGAAAAATTTTCAACCGCCCGACTGGACGGATTGAAAATTTTTCGCCAAAACCCGGAGGGCGCGAAGCGGCCTTGCAGATTTTTAGGGGCCCCGGCTGTAGCTTCGCACCCTGAACCACGCAAGGTGAAGTCATGACAGGGTAATAAAAATGAGGAAATTGTTATATGGGAAAAAGAGATAAGGAAATGCGGCAAGATTCGGAAGGCTCTACTTGCCGGTATGATTTTAATTTCTTATAAATGTTCTTGCCGGAAAAATCGTTAAAGCCGATAGCATCGGACAAAAGGCTGATATTGTTTCTTTATAACTTCCTCACATTCTTTACTTTGCATCCGTAAACATTCCTCCGCGCGTAGCTGTTGCAGGCAAAACGCGCGATGCGGAAATTAAAAACTTATGGATTATGGATGAAAATAAAGAACCGGTAAGGGGATTGCTTCTGGTCCCTTACATGGAAGAGGTCATTGGGACCTTGAAGGCGGACAAGAAACTGCCTGCGGTGCGGACGTACACCGCCACAAAAAACTCGTTCGTGAAATTCTGTGAGGAAAAGGAACTGCCGACGGAGACGGTGGAAGTATTCACTGCGGGCAGGCTGAAGGAGTACGAACTCTGGCTGCGGGGCAGGGATGCCGAATGGAACACGGTATCCACCTATATGCGCACGCTAAAAGCGGTGTATAACAGGCTGGTGTCCGAAAAGATGCTGGCTTACGACAGGAAACTGTTCGGCGACGTATATACAAAGGTGGAATCGCAAACCAAACGTGCGCTGTCCGCCGGGCAGATGGGAACGCTCCTTCATGCCAAGTTTGAGGAACTGCCCCAAAACGTGCAGTGCGCGCTGGCTTATTTCCTTTTGATGTTCATGTTTCACGGGATGCCGTTTATCGACCTTGCCTATCTGCGGAAAAAAGACCTGAAGGGGGACTGCATCGTTTATTGCCGCCACAAGACCAAGCGGCAGATAACGGTGCGCATTCCCCCCGAAGCGAGGGTTTTGCTGGAAGAATATTCCAACAGGGACAACCGCTCCATCTACCTGTTCCCCATTCTGGACGGGCAAGGGGAAGAAGAAAAGACGAAAAACGCCGAAAAACTGTATGAACGCTATGCCAAGGCATTGGGAAGTTTCAACCGGATGCTTGCGAAAATAGCTTCGCTGCTGCTGCCGGGTGTGGAAATAAGTTCTTACACTGCGCGACATACTTGGGCGACACTGGCTTTTCATGCAGGCGTTCCTATCGGCATTATCAGCAAGGCGCTGGGACACTCGTCCATCAAGGTAACGGAAACTTACCTGAAACCTTTTGAAAATGAGAAGGTGGACGTGGCGAACGACGAATTGATAAGCTCTGTAACCAGATGCGGGGAAGAAAAAAACGCTGCGTAGAAGCCTGTAATACAGGTGGCTGATTGCCCAATATTACTTAGCAAGTAACGGGTTCATTACCGGAAATTACTTAGCAAGTAACGGAGTATTTAGGTTGTAAAGTTGAAAATAATCCTTCGTAAATCCAAATAAAAGTTTATAATTCTGCATTAACCTGCTAAATTTTATACGATTATCGGAAAATACACATATACAAGTCACATATTATCCCTGTCAGTACTTTGAAAAGTTCACAAAAGCACACGACGCCCGTTTCCATTTTTGATACCTCAAAAACAGAATATCATTCTTTACGCCTTTCTCTTCGACAGAGGGTATTTTCTCATCAAATACAGGCTGAAAAACGCTTTTTCCGACCTGCTGAAAAGGGATAACCCGTTACTTGCTAAGTAACGGTTATAAAGCAAGCTAACATGCTATCTGTATGTACACAAACAGCTATCGCCGTGTTACATGACATTTCTTCGGGCAATGCTCTGCAATCGGCTAATTTCCTTCACTCCGAAGGGGAGTGGAAAGGATTGTTCGACAAACTGGAAAAAGGGGGGCTTATCCGCTGTTTGCCCTATGAAAAGCCGGGAACACTCTCTTCGTATAAATTGTGCCGTCCGCTACCGGATATAAGCCTTCCGGACGTGCCGGAGGCTAGGGAGGAACCCATCCATTGCACGATGTCCACTCCTGAAGCATTTTATATCTGCCATAGCCGGATAACCAATCAAATTGGTGTTCTGAATGAGGTGGCACGCGCGCTTCCGGCAAATATTAAAATAGCCGACTGGTAACCTGTAAATCGCCGTACACATGATGAATATACCTGAATATATAAAAATTATAAAACGGGGAGCCATCTGTTGCGTACTGTTTTTTACCCTGCTTTCCCACAGTTATGCAGGCCAGCAAGTGGAAACGGGTGTGTCCGGAAAACCTTTGATGCTTTACTTCCGTTTCGACAAGGCACTGGTGGACAGCGGATATATGGACAACAGCCGTACACTGCGCCATATAGATGAAATGCTCACAGACCATCAACTATGCGGACGTATTGATTCCATCAACATTTTCTCTTTTGCCTCTCCTGACGGCAATCGCGCCTATAATGAACGGCTGGCACGCCAACGTTCTATGGCGGTAAGAGGTTATCTAATATGGAAATATCCCCACCTCGACCAATATTGCATCCATTCCCGTCCGCAAGGGGAAAACTGGCAGGAATTGCGCCGTTTAATCGTAAGCGACAGGAACCTGCCCGACCGGGAAGAGGTACTGCAAATCATCGACCGCCATAAAGAACCCGAACGTTGCAAGGCATTGCTGAAGAAACTGGACGGGGGCGTTCCTTACCGTTATATCCATGACAGGCTGTTGCGTTACCTGCGTAATGCCGCCGTGTGCATGGTATGGATAAGACCGGACAGCGTACCTGCACTTCCCCACACTGTTTTTCCTAACCCGGACAGCATGAAAACAAAAACAGTGGTAAGATTATCCCCTCCCGGTGAATGCGTAAATGATACCCTTGCATTCTATCCGCAGGAACTTCCGACGGCAACACCCTGCCGCCGTCCGCTGTTTGCGCTGAAAACCAACATGCTGTTTGATGCTGCACTAATGCCCAATGTGGAGATAGAAGTACCGATAGGCAAACGCTGGTCTGTAAACGGTGAATACATGTTTCCTTGGTGGTTGCTAAAAAATAACCGGTACTGCCTTGAAATCCTTTCGGGAGGTTTGGAAGGACGATACTGGCTGGGTAATCCCTTGAAACGGGAGCGGCGGGAGGTGCTGACAGGGCATTATGTCGGGCTGTATGCCGGAGGCGGCAAATACGACCTGCAATGGAAAGAGAAGGGTTATCAGGGTGAGTTCTTTATCGCAGCGGGCATCAGTTACGGATGGGCAACCCGCATTGCCCGTAATCTTCATCTGGAATTTAGTATCGGGATAGGTTTACTGCACACGAATTACCGTCATTACCATGCCCAAGACAATTACCAAACCCTGATGTGGCAGGAAAATGGGAAATACACATGGTTCGGACCTACCAAAGCGAAAGTCTTGCTGGTATGGCTGCTGAACCGTAGAGTAAAGAAAGGAGGCGAACGATGAGCGATAAATATGTCTTCCTATTCATATCCTTTCTGCTGTTTTGCAGTTGTGACCGCCGGGCACTGACCTATTCTTCAGAAGCGGAGATAACGATTAGTGCTGATTGGAGCCAATCGGAATTGGACGAAAAGGAACAGGAATACGGTGCGACCGCTATGTTCTATTCCACAGACGGAAGTGCCCCTATCGTGGTATTGATGGGCGACCGCACACAAAAGACCGTGCGCTTGAAAGAAGGATGCTACAATGTCGTTCTTTTCAATCGTTCGTTCGATGATTTCAGTAACATCGGTTTCCGGGGGCATGAAAGCTATCTGACGTTGGAAGCCCATGCCAAAAATATAGAGACAAGGAACACACCGCCTCCGGAAAGAATCATCACGGACAGTCCCGACGAACTTGCAGCCGACTGTACCGAAAACTTTGAGGTGAACTCCGGCATGTTGGGAAACTATTCGCCTGCCACTGCCAAGCTGGGCAACCGGAGTAAGGCCGGAAATAAAGACGGCTGTCACCTCTGCTTTGTACCCCGAAAACTTACCCGAAAGATAACGGCTAAAATCCGCATTAAAGGAATGAATAACATCCGCAATGCCACCTGCAAGCTGGACGGTATCGCCGAATCCGTATTCTTCGTTTCGGGAAAGTCCCCGGAAAAGACAGTAACACAAATGTTCAAATTGAACAATCCCGTCTATGATTCCGATTCACACACAGAAGGAACACTGAGCGGCACTATCAGCGTATTCGGCTTTGATGAGGAGATTACACACAACCTGCATCTGGAAGCGGAGCTGGTGGACGGAAAGACCATCTATGAGGAAGATTTCAACGATGTGACGGTGAGCCGGATGGAAGAAGGGGACGGAACGATGAGTATCGTTATCGACATAACCTGTGAAAATACCGTACCGAACGTGAAAGCGGAAGGCAGTTCTGGATTCGATGCCGACGTGGATAATTGGGAAGATGAGGGGAACAGCGATATAGATATATGACAGTAATATTAATTAAAAACAGTAGAAAATGAAAACAAAAAGTTTATTCATGGCAGTGGCAGCACTGACGATAGCAGGCTGCTCGCAAAACGAAGTGATGGAAATGAATCCGGACACTCACCGGGCTATCGGATTGGACGTATATACGGGAGTACACACCAAAGGTGCGGAAACCACTACGAGTACGATTAAAGGAGAGAATGCGGGATTCGGTATTTTTGCTTATTTGACAACGGGTACATGGGATGATAAGAAGACAGAAGCAAAGCCGGAGTTTATGTACAATGAACATGCTACTTGGGCTACAGAACCCAGAAGTTGGAACTACACTACTTCACCTCGTTTTTGGCCTCTGAACGATGATCAAATCACTTTCTTCGCTTATGCGCCTTATGAGGATCAAACAGCTGAGAGCAAAAATAATGGGATTACCTTATCGGCACAAAGTCAAAAAGGGGCTCCGAAAATCACATTTGAGGTGAAAGAAGCTAACGACTGGAAAGATATGGTAGATTTGGTAGTGGACACACGCGATGATATAAAAAATCAAACATCCGAAAGTAACGAAAGCAATGCAGGGACGGTTTCGTTCAAATTCAGCCATGTGCTTACCAAGATAGCTAATGTAAAAGTGAAACCAAATACAACTTTAGGAGAGAATACAAAAATCTTTGTAAGAGAGTTAAAGTTGGTACCGGGTGAAATACTTTGTAATAAAGCGGTTTATGATTTGGGTACCGATGAGTGGGGTGACACAGAACCTGCCAGCTATTTTAATAAGGACATTGACCTTAGTTCTTTTTTGAACAGAACGGCTCAAACAGAAAAATGGGGCTATACAGAAAACTCAATTGATGTAAGTGATAATACAACAGCGACTTCTCTGTTTAAGAGCGATGAAGCTCTTTATTTTATTCCGGTGAATAATAGCAGCGGCACTGCTGCTTTAGGTAACTTAAAACTTAAAATCACTTATGATATTGTGACGAAAGTGGGCAACGGTAGCAGTCATCTGGTAAGTAAGGTAACGGAAAGGGAAGTAGAACTACCGGCAAATACCTTTAAAAAAGGAACTGCGCATACATATATATTAACTATCACGATGAATTCTATCAAGATTGCTGTTGATGAAACGTGGACGAATTGGACAGGAAATGAAGATGAAGAAATTGAAGTAAAAAAAAATACTGATCCGAAATCGGCAAACTAATAAAGCAGCCAACGGATAGAAAACAGGTCGGGAAGGGTTGAATGTCCCTTCCCGATCACCAAGAAAAAAACAGAATAATAAAGAACGGAAGCATGGATAGAAAAACAAGACATACGGGAATGAGGCGGCTGAATGGCTTCCTATTTACAGCATCTTTACTGCTGGGTGCTTGCAGCGGTGAGGAAAGCGTAAGTGACTTTCCGCAGGGAAATATACCCGTATGCTTTAACGGTGACATGCCGGAAACAAGAGCGGTAAAGGAATATACCGAAGCCGCAGACTTGACGGATATCGGTGTGTTTGCCTATTTTACGCATAGTGATTTTGATGCAAATACAGGGACACCGAACTTCATGTACAATCAATGCGTCAAAAAGCAAGAGGATGGAATGTGGACCTATACCCCCGCCAAGTTCTGGCCGAATAACTTTACGGACAAAATCAGTTTCTTCGCTTATGCTCCTTATGTGGATGAGACAGGTGGCAATCCGTCTTTTGGAAGTCAAGAGGTAGAGGGATTTCCGAAACTGAACTATACTGTACCTGCATCCGAAGCCGAGCAAACAGATTTGCTTGCCTCCGTTTCCCTGATGAACCAAACGTTCGGAAGCAATAGCGGTACGGTACGTTTTATCATGAAACATGCCCTGACCAAAGTAGCTGTGTATGTGAAAAGCAACGATGACGTTAAAGGAAAGAAAGTGACTGCCTTTTCCATCAAGGGGACGAAAAAAGGAATACTGACTTATACCGACAATAGCTTTACATGGAGCTACCCGTCGCCTGTGGAAACGCAAATATTCACTGCCACTGCCACTGATTTTGCCGTACCGGAAAAGAGTACAGAAGATAATAAGGCAGAGCTTGCCACATTCTTTTTACTGCCCAGGGGTGCAGGCAACACGTTTAGCATCACTTTTACCTCTCCTGAAACAACGGATGTTGAGGACACATGTATACAGACTGTTACTTTGACGGATCAGTCATTTCCGTCATCGTCACTTGACAAATGGTTGCAAGGAACTACTTTAAGCTATACTATCGGTATTGATAAGAAACAACTTACTGTAACTTCTGCCGATGTAAACACAAATACTGACTGGAAATATGGTGAAACAGAGACGGTAGGTGGAATAGAACAATAAACAGTTTGAAAATAAGATAATTACAAATTATATGAAATATTCTTTCATCAGTATGAGTATTTGCGCCATTCTTTTCATTTGCGGCGCATGTGGTAGCGAAAACGGGATAGATAGTGGAGACGAAACAAGCAGTAGTCGTATATCTCTTACAATTCATGCTACGGTAAGCTGTTTCGACAATCTGTCTGACATGATGAATAATCCGATTACACGCACTACAGAAAAGGGGTTGAGTACACAGTTTACTCAAGGAGATGCTATCGGTATCTTTGCTATGAAAGGAACAGGTACTAAGAAAGGTTCCATAGTGGATGGCATCAACAATACTAAACTTATCTACAACGAAACAACAAAAAGTTGGAATACAACAGACGATATCCTTTATTGGTATGATGAGGTTAACTATATAGCTTATTATCCATATAAGGAGAATATTGAGATAGATCCCCAACAGTCTGAAAAAGAAATTATTTCTTCATTAGCCACAAATACGAGTTTACAACCCATAAAAGATCAAAGTAATGCCGAGAACCATATTGCCAGTGACCTGATGACAGCAATAGGCACGTTTTCCACCGATCCCAATAATTCTATCAAAAAAATACTGACTCTAAATTTTACCCATCAGTTTGTATTGTTAGTTCTAAAACCGCAAGTACTTATACAAGCTATCAAACCACCCGAAACTGCAGGATTTATTTATCGTACTGATGCTAAATATCCGATTATGGACGAGAAAACCACAAATGTGGAATTAAATGGAATTACTCCATTTAAGATGACAGACAACAGTTATCGTGCTATTGTGTTGCCCAGCCAAACTAAGGATCACATTACTGGAAAATATGAAACAGACAATGGAACGGCAACAAAAACAATCACTTATTCAGGTAGTGATATCACTTTTATTTCCGGGCACTGCTATACGCTGGAAGTGAACAGTCCGATTCCCGGTAAAGGAGGTGAGAAAACGCGTGAACTTACTCCCGGTGATTTTGTCTTTCAGAATGATGAAAGTGGCAATATAGAGATTTATCCCTGTGACGGACCTCTCACAGAAGGAAAAATCCCTGACTATGACAAAGCAGTCGGAATAGTGGTAACTTGTAATCACGACAGAATGACGGATGAAAAATGTAATGATAAAGGATGGAAACATGCTTATGTGATGGGATTAGAAAATACAAAAGACAGTCTTTTTTGGGGAGTTAATAGAATAGATGAAGATGTTATTACAAATACAGTACGCGATGAGGGTGCCGAAAAAAACATGAATGGTTATACTGAAACAGAAGCCATGTTAAATGCACATGTCGCTGACCTTGACAAATATGGTGGTTTCAATGCGATAAAAAAGTACCGGGAAGATCATTCGGTTCAAGAAAATTCGGCACGCAGTCCGTGGTTTATTCCCAGTGTGGGTCAATGGTTTGATGTGATGGTAAATATTTGCGGAAAATCTCCGAAAGCATTTAGGAATAACACTGCTGTTTATAGCTGGATTGATGATGAGTATGGATCTGAGATGTGGAATAAAATGAATGATCAACTGAAAAAAGTTAATTGTCCACTATCTAAGAGTTCATCTAACATATATACTAATGAATGTATTTATCTGTTATCCTCGGAATCGAATGATTATAATTTTTGGCATGCTGTGTGGTACTTTAAAGATAGTAACCGGGTCGAGCTATCGTGCAGTAATCAAAAATCAACTATGTTCACATATTGCGTGGTACGTCCCTTTTTCGCTTTTTAATATTATTCTTAAAAGTATACCTGTTATGCGGACAAACCTCTCGCCTCTGGTACGACGGAAGCAGGGACATGAATACACAATATGTAGTTTTGAAAGGCAATCCTTAGTTTGATAAAAAAGAAAAGTAGAATGACTGAAAATAAAATGATAGAGAAGCAGGAGACAATGGATTTCCTCTATGCTATCCAATAAAAGATAAAGAACCCATTTGTAAGTTACCGATGATACAAGCGAAATTGAAACTGGAAATTATTGCCGGATACCTGATATGGGTGTTCTTTTTTGTCCTGATAGTCTGTATCATCCACGACAGCCGGCAAAAGAGAAGCGCGATGGAACGGCAGGAAGCGCACTGGCAGGGAGAAAGGCAACAAACCAACCGGGCTTTTTTCAGCCTGCTGGACCTTGCCTCCACCGGAGAACTGATTGCCGGATGGACGGAAGAAGACTATGCCGCCTACCAGAAGAAACGCAGGACAACAGTCACCCTGCTCCAAAACCTGAAAGCCGGACAGGGGGACAGGATGCAACGGGCGTGCATAGATTCCGTATGTAATCTGCTGATAGAAAAAGAAACACAGATGGCAACCCTGCTGCAACTGTTGGGAAACATGCCGGATGCCGGGGAAATCGTTCACAAGAAAATACCTGCCGTGGTGTCGCAGGATGAAAAAGAGAACACCCACCGGGAAGAAACTCCTGCCACAAAGACCGGCGAAAAGAAGAAAAACGGTTTTTGGAACCTCTTCCGCAAACAGGAAAAGAAATCGGCCTATGCCCGGCAAAGGGAAGCAGTCCGGAAAATATCCGGTTCCGCTACCGCTTCCGATATGGTAACAGCCGGTGCCGGTGTGAAACCTTCAATCCTGCTGCACTCCATTGAAAAGGAGATTGACAACGCCACGCGGAACTACGAGGAAACCTTGTCCGCCAAAATAGACAGCCTCAGACAGAATAACCGGATACTGAACAGGCACATCAACCTGCTGGTACATAACTTCGAGCAGAAGGAACAGGAAACCTTCTGCCGGGAAATACGCTGGCAACAGGAAACACGCAACCATACCTTCCGGCTGATAGCGGGAATCGGCATCGGGGCGTTTTTGCTGGTTATACTGCTGTACATGGTGATACACAGGGATGTGAACCGGCAATACAAGATACGCACGAAACTGGAAAACTCGAACCGGAGAAATGAAGAACTGCTCCGTGCCCGAAAGAATATGATACTGACGGTAAGCCACGACCTGCGTGCGCCCCTTGGCACCATCAGCGGATATGCAGAACTGCTGCAAGACGAAAAGAGTATGAAACGGAGCAAGGGATACGCAATAAATATTCTGCGTGCCTCGCACCATGTTATCGGACTGGCGAACAACCTGTTGTATTATTACAGACTGGAAGCGGAAAAAGAGCAGCCGGAAAAGGAAATCTTCCATCCCGGACGCACGATTGAAGATGCCGCACGATTGTTCCTGCCTATAGCAGAAAGAAAAGGTCTGGGCCTGACAACGGAAGTAACGGACTCGGACGTGCTGGTCGAGGGAGACTGCGGGCGGTTGGTGCAAATACTTAATAATCTGCTCTCGAATGCCGCAAAATTTACTCGTACCGGATATATACATGTCGGCGCACAATACCGGAACGGTAAATTATCCTTCTTCGTCAGAGATACGGGTATAGGTATCGGCAAGGAAAGGCAGGAACAAATATTCACCGCCTTCGAGCGGGGCGAAACCCCGGATGAGCAACAGGGTTTCGGGCTGGGATTGGCGATAACCTACAAACTGGTAAAATTGCTGAAAGGAACCATCCGTGTGCAAAGCACGCCGGGACATGGAAGCACTTTTGAGGTGTGCCTGCCCATGCGTGAGACGGATGGCAAGACAGACATGGCAAAGATACTTCCGGAATATGGCGACCTTTCAGGAATGAGGGTGCTGGTAATAGATGATGACCGGATGCAACTGGATATAACGCAAAAGATGTATGCACGCTACGGGGTGGAATGTGACTGCTGCCTGAATATAAGTGAACTGATTGAGGCATTGCGCCGCAACCGTTATGACCTTGTGCTGACGGATATGCGGATGGGCGAAATGGACGGATACGGAATGCTGGCCTTACTTCGGGGCAGCAACCTCGGACAGACAAGAACGCTTCCTGTATTGGCTGTAACCGCACAAGCGGATAAAAAGCCGGAGCATTTCAGAGACGCCGGTTTTGCCGGGTGCCTGCATAAACCTTTCTCGACGGAAGAATTAGTGTCGGTTACTTCAGGTATAGACAGAACGAATTTTACAGCGGTCATGGAAGGTGAAGAAAATACGGGGGAGCTGTTGGATATGTTCATTGAGGACACGGAAAAGGAACTCTCCGGAATGCGGGACGCTCTGGAAAAGGCGGATTATATGCGGTTGAGGCATATCATACACAAAGCCGCCCCCTTGTGGGGAATGATACGCATCAATGTTCCCTTGCGTGAACTGGAAGAAATGGCTTCACTGTCCGCTGAAAAATGGTGTGAAGAATTGGACGGGCGAATTAGAAGAGTGATGGAAGCAGTGGAACAAGCCGTAAGAAAAGCGAAAGAATTAAAGGATAAACCGGATGAAAACCATATTGGTAGTAGAGGATGACCGGATATATGCACGTACTACAGCCAACTGGCTGGTAAAAAACGGGATGGATGCCCGTTACGTGCTGTCGGTGGAAGCCGCAAAGGAGTTCCTGAGCGGTCACGAGGTGGATTTGGTGCTGTCGGATTTTCGCCTTGGAGACTGTAATGGCGTGGAGCTACTCGAATGGATGAAAGCACATAGCTATCGTATGCCTTTTCTTATCATGACAGGATACGGGGATATACCCGGTGCCGTAGAAGCCGTGAAGAAAGGGGCCGACAATTATCTGCCCAAACCCGTACAAACGGAAAAAGTGCTTGATGTTATCCGTGAACTGCTGGAACGCAAGGAGAAAAGGGAACGTCCGGAGCAGGCTTTTTATGTCTGCAAATGTCCTGCGGCAGTGAAACTTCAGGAGCTGGTGCGTCTGGTAGCCCCCGCAGACAGTTTGTCCGTATTGATACGTGGCGCATCGGGTACGGGTAAGGAATGGGTGGCACGGCAGATACATGCACTCGGCAGACGTCCGGACGCTCCTTTTGTAGCGGTGGATTGCGGAGCGTTGCCACGGGAACTGGCTGCATCGGAACTGTTCGGACATAAAAAAGGAGCTTTTACGGGAGCGACTGAAGACAAAACGGGCATGTTTGCCGCTGCCAATCATGGGACATTGTTTCTGGACGAGATAGGCAACCTGAACATGGAAACGCAGGTTTTGCTATTGCGTGCGTTGCAGGAGAAACGTTACAGGCCCGTCGGCGGAAAAGAAGAAATGCAGGCGGACATACGGTTGCTGACAGCCACCAATGAGGATTTGGAACGGGCTATAAGCGAGGGGCGGTTCAGGGAAGACCTGTTCCACAGGTTGAACGAGTTCCCGCTTCATGTTCCGTTGCTGAGGGATTGCAAAGAGGATATTATCCCGCTGGCCGGGTTCTTCCTTTCCTTCGCAAATGAGGAACTGGGCAAGGAGATAAAGGAATTTGACCGGGACGTGAAAAAGGCTTTCAAGGCTTATTCATGGCCGGGCAATATTCGTGAACTGAAAAGCGTGGTGAGGCGTGCGTGTGTATTGGCGCAGGGTGACTGGATTACCCTCAAAGACATCCATCTTCCGGTGGAAGTAAAACCGTCGGACGACTACAGGCTCGATATGGAACGTACGGAATTGGAAGCAATAAAGAAAGCACTGGAAACTACGGGTAATGACCGGAAAGCCGCCGCTCGGTTGCTGGGCATATCCCGGAGTACGCTTTATTTGAAACTGAAAAAATACGGCTTAAGCTGAATGTGTCCACATTTCTGAACACATCGTGTCTGACAGGGATAATAAATGCGGACACATATTCAGATTGAAATATTGTAATATGCTTATTATTAATAAATTAACAGACTCGCCTTCCTACGGCATATCGCTTGTCCTTCATGGCTATAACAAGTGACGGTAAAAACCGGAAACATTTTCAAACTCTAAATTTCAATGCCATGAGAACGCTGACAAATACCCTGCTATTCAACATGTTCACCTCTTACATGACGGGCGCAGAACTTGTGCCGGAAGAATTGCCTGCCGCCTATGACGATTTCGCAAACCAGCTTGCCGGACTGCCGCAAGAGGGAGATGGAATGTGGCAATTAAGACGGTTGAACTACACAAGGATAGAACTTTCTTTTATCCAGCAGACCTGCAACGGCATGAAGGAAGGGCAGCACATCTTATACGATGTGTTTATCAACAAAACCCTTTTATTATTGGATGCGGAGATAGAAATGACGAAAGATTATTTCCGTCACCATGCAGATGACGCCGGTATGAAAATGGAAATTCACCGGCAGGACAATAAACGGAAATCTACACTTCGCTGGAACGGCACGGATAATGACCTGATTGAATTGGTGGCCGCACTGATGGCCGCCGGAGCCGTGGATTGTGCAGAAGGAAAGAAACTTACCATTGTAGATGTTATCAGAGTATTCGAGGATGCTTTTAATCTGAAAATAAATGCCTTATACACCAAGCGGGGGAAGGTGTTTGACCGCTGTACGGACACTACCCCGTTTATCGACTCCCTGCGCAAAAGCTATAACCAAATGCTGGACAAACGGCTGGCGTAAGAAAATATTGCACGCCAACAGCCGCCAACTGACGACTTGCAGTATGTAGTGTTGCGGGTTGCCGCTCAAAGCATTTTCTTTGCGGTCATGAATCCATGTAAATAAATCAAGTTATGGGACTATTGAAAGATTGGGCGGCCCGCTGGTTATCCGGCCTGCCGGGACGTGGGACGACAAACCCGACAGGCGTGTCCGTCACAGCGGACGATGAAAAGAAACGGATGTATGCTGCGGCAACGGACGGAGGGGTGCTGTTCTTCTCGGACACTCCGAAGGGGATGAAGGCACGCAACACTTACCTGCAATATCTGGCGGACGGCTTCTTCCACATGACCAAAGGAGCGGAGACGCTGAAGCTGTACGAGATTGAAATTCCCATGCGTCCAATGGCGGAACTGGCGGACAACTGCATCGACAAGTTATCGAAAACGGATTTGCGCAGTGACCATGCACAACTGAAAAAGTCGGTGTGCAGTTTCACTCCCGACAAGATGGCGGGGAAAGAGATGCTGGTAGGCGCTGTCTGCACGGGCAAGTATGACCTCCGGCCCGACTATAACAACTTTGACCGGCTGACAAAGGACTTCAATCTGGGTATCTCCCCCCGCAACTATGATGTGGCGTCACTGCTGTATATCTCGGAAAACGGCTATGCGGGCCATGTGGTGGCAGATTATTTCCATCCGTTCAGTTATGAGTATGAGTTCAGGGAACTGGCGGAAAAGCTTGGAGACTGCATCAAGGCGAGACGGGAAGCACCGCTATCGGCACATGACTTCGGCTATGCAGCCTTGCAGACGGATGCGAAGGCGATGGCACATGACATCCTGCAAACTGAATTTCATATCACGGACGGACAGTTCAGGCTGGGCGGACGGATAAACCGGATCACTGAAAAAGTGGAGACACCGGAACTGACGCCGCATAGCCATCCGGAAGAAAACCTGACGGACGGGGAGCCGGAAAAAGAGGAGCACAAAGGCAGGCGAACCGCCAAACATGTGCCTCCGGTCACTCCACCGAAGAAAGAAAAGAAACAACTAATCATATAGACATATTTATGGAAAAGAAGATGAATGCAGACGGGATGGAAAGCGGCAGTCTGTATATGACACTGGATGCTTTCTACCGGCCCGTATATCTGAGTATGCGAGGACAGGGTGAAGAGGGGTTCGCCCGTTATATCAGTAACAATGTGGGATTTCATGCCGCAGGCAGGGAGTTTATTCCCGACCATTGAATGTTCCGTTTCGACTTCAGGGACAAATCTCTGATTCCCCCCATACTTGGAACGGACAATGCGGATTACCTTGAACGGCTGTATCCGGTACTGGAACGGGAGAAGGTTCACCCGTCGGGAGTGGTAAGGCTGCGGGACGCGGCTTTTTGCGAGGAAAGGGGTATCGTTCAACTCTCTGCATCGGCAGCGCATACGGCTCTGACGGAGAATGAGGATTACAAGCGGCTGGGACACCGGTTCGGAATGGATGGCGACGTGATAAGGAACGGACTGGCGGCGTTTCCTACATGTACGGCGGTGGAATACGGACAGAAGGTATTGCTGCTGGGAAAAAGTGATAAAGGGGACAAGGTTCTGGAAGAGTTTCTGAACGATTTGACCGGGCACTTTTTCGACGGAAAACGAAAACCGGGGGAACTGAGATTTCATGAAGTGGCCCCGTTGGATGCGAAGTACCGGATGGAGATCGGGGACTGCAAGACCGCTTCACCGGATATATTGCGATACGGGATTTGCACGAAATGCTGCGATATGGCACCGACACTGAGAAACTTCAACCGGCTTAGAAACCTGCAACTGATGCGTGCGCCATTGACAAAGGAGCAGGAACGGATTGTTTCGCTGCTGGTGACACGACCGGATAATGTGCGGTTCCCGGACGTGGAAATGAAGACGGGGATACCCTTTAAAAAGAAGGGACAGAGTATAAACATTTAATTTTTTGGATAGATGGAAAAGGAAAATACGAATGGCGGCAGCGTTTATGTTGCAGTGGACAGGCATTTCAATCCGGTGCATATCAGCATGAAGGGTACGGGTGAGGAAGGCTTTCAAGAGTTCATTCAGGAAGATGTGGAAAAGGCATTGAAATGCGAGGAAATACCGACTATGGGCCTGATGTATTATAATGTGCCCGATATGGGTATCGTGCCGCCCTTGCAGGAAGGGGACAATGAGGATTATCTGCAAAGGCTGGAAAAGGCGATGGACGAGCATGGGATAGAGTTGCAGAGATACCAGCGGTTGTCGGAAGTGGTGTATTGTCTGTGAAATGAGATAGACCCGTTTTCAAGGGATGAGACTTATACCCGCTGGCTCACACCGAAAATGTGGTCGGAAATAAAGGCATCACCCGTAGCGGTGGCGGATATGCTGGATGATTTAAAGCATGGGAACAAATTCTATACGGGTGTTGAAACGGACAAGGGGGTGTTGCTTTTCAGCCGGAACTATGAAGGGAACCACCAATACGGGGCCTTTATGGAAGCGAATATCGAGAGGCGTTTCTTTGAGGCGGATTTTGAAGGGAAGTCGCTGACAGTATATGAGCTTCGGGGATGGCCTTCGCTGATGGCAGGAAAGATAAATCGCTGTTATGATGATTATGACAGTTTGTTGCCCGTGGATAAGATTCCGACAGATGCTTATCTGGATAAAACGGCCTTGAAGAATGTTACGGATAAAGAGGTATATGACCTTTCACCCACATGGGAAAATTATGCCCGGCTGACGGACAATGAAAAGGGACTCGGATTGGCCCGGAGTGTGGATAATTACGATCGGATGACATTGCTGTATATTATGGACAAGGGTTATCCCAAAGACGGGTTGGTAGATGAGTACCCGGACAATTTCAGCTTCCATGAGAAGTTTGAGACGATTGAAAACAAGCTGTTGGGCAAGGATAAATGGGATGTTTATGACGAGATGCAGGAGAAGGCGAAGAAGCTGGCCGGAAGTTTGCTGAAGGAGTATTTCCCCAATATGCGGCAGGTAGAAAAGGCTTCACCGGAAAGGAAGGTGGAAAAGGAAATGCCGAAAAAGAGTAAAGGCAGAAAGATGTAGGATAATAAAAAACTGGAAAGAAGAGGTGAAGGCCTGTTGCTACGTGGATGCAGGAACGGGTCTTTCTAATAGTTGAATTTTCCTGTACAATTATTATTTGGGGAATTTTGTCCTTTTAGCTTTATCAAACTCCCAATCTAAAATTTCCTTTTGGGGATCACCATGTGATTTATAATATATTTCTTCATATGGCATACCATTTATACTAAATTTACAAAACAAATGGGGGTCAGAAGTATATTCATCACCATCAATTTTAAAATCAATAATATTATAATATGGTATTCTACCAATCTCTTTTGCTAAAATCACTTGATATTTAGAATTCTTTTTTCGTATATCATCATAATCACTTAAAGGTTCCCAAAAACCTTCTTTATCCATTATTACATATGTACCAATACCAGCATCTAACCAAAGTTCCATACCATTATGATAAGTATCATAAAAATATGTTTTGAACCAAGGGCTTATTTGTCCACGTGGAGGTTTTTCGCAATTTGGATACGTATTATCATCTATAGAACGGATATATACTGCAGAACTAATAAATTTTGCAGCAGGATTATATAACAACGTCTTAGAGCCTCTACACTCCTGGATGAATTTATGATCAATAAGTTCTTTTAAAACTCTTTTTTCCATTCGTAGTGACGCTTTAATTTTAGCAGCATTACTTGATTGTTTTTCACCAATTTGTATTCCAAAATATACAAAAAGCAAATCCTTATATTCATTGTATAATTTCGCTTCTAAAACTGATGCTGTCCACAATTCAGAATCTTCAATACCATTTTCAGTTGAATAATCTTTCAAATATTGATATACAGATTTAGTAACGTCACATGAGACTATAACAAGAAGCCTATCAGGCATGCATCCACTTTGTATAATCTTATCAACAATACCTTTTATGTCACTTTTAGATATTGAAGTATATCTTTTACATTGGATAGACCACTTTTTTTGATTTTGTTTTTCTATTGCAAAGACATCAACTCCATCATCTGAGCCTTTTCTTCCAAAATGATTGATTTCTTTCCAAGTATTTATTCTATACACTAAATTTAAGCACAAATCTTCAAATCTTAAAGGATCAAGATCTGAAAAGTGGAGTCTATTTATTGTTTTTGTAGGTTGAGACATATCTATTTTTTTGTTATGACAAAAATACAAAAGAATTCAGTATTATACAATTAAAAGGTATTTTTCTGTACTATAGAAATATGGAAATGAAATATATTGTTATCTCTAATTCTAATACATACTAATTAGTTTATTAAACTATTAGTAGAATGGTGTATAGTTTTGGCAATAGTGCCAATGCACGCCAACCTGTGACTTTGATTTCAGCGGTTTGGAAGGGACGGAAGATGTGCTTTACTTTGCGCACATTCAGAAACTTAAAAATGATTTTAGTATGGAACTGACGATTATTGAAACAAGCGCGTATCAGGAGTTGAGAAGGCTGGTCAGTACGCTGGCCGTGCAAATGGGTGATTTCCAGAAAAGGATCGCTCCGCCCGCACCTGATAAATGAATGGATGCGCAGGACGTGTGCCTCGCTCTGGGCATATCGAAAAGATGCCTGCAAAACTATCGGGACAACGGGATTATCCCTTACTCGAATGTCGGAGGGAAATTCTTTTACCGGGAAGTGGATATTCAGGAGATTTTGGAAAGCGGATCAATCAGAAGGAAATAAGAGTATGGCGGAGATTATCACAAGGGATTCGGAAGAGTTCAAGGAACTGACCGGATGGATTAAGAGAACGGGAAAAGCGGTGGAGGATGCGACGGTACGGATACGCCCGACGATTGCCGACGAGCATTATCTGATCGGGGATGACGTATGCGCCATGCTACACATTTCACGGCGCACGCTGCAAACATTAAGGGATGAAAAGGCGGTGCCTTATACCACTATCGGCGGGAAACTGCTCTATCCGGAGAGCGGACTGTATGAGGTGCTGAAAAAGAATTATAGGGATTTCAGACGGTTCAGGAAATAAGTAATTCAGAAAAGGAAAAGAAACGTTCCTTCCGGCTTGCGGGCTTGGGGGAACGTTTCTTTTTATTGTCATGCTATATGGCAAGTTTATAGACATGGCCTATCTTCTCGCATATCTTGTCTGTATCTTCGCCTACTTTTGGATTGATAAGTTCGGCATATATTTGTGTGGAAAGAATGGATTTGTGTCCCAACACTTTTTGCAGAGTTTCCAGTGGCATCCCTTTGAGGATGGCCAGAACGGCGAAGGTGTGACGTCCGATATGTGGGGTGACTTCAGTATGGCAATCGCACTTTTTGCCGATAATTCTGAGGCTGAGCAACATCGTATTGTATTCGCCTACCGGGAAAACACAATCGGGAGAGTCTTTCTTCTCGTCCGCATCTCTGTACTTTTCAATCAGTTCGATGGCTATGGGCAATAACTTCACGACATAGGCTACTCCGGTTTTTATACGGTTGCCCATCAGCCATGTGCCTCCGTCGGAATCGGTATGGATATTATCATAAGTAATGGCTCTGAGGTCTGCGTAGGCAAGTCCGGTGAAGCACATGAAGAGAAACATATCGCGCATGGCACGCTGACGTTTGTATTTCAGTTCCACATGAATGAGCCGCTGCAATTCTTCTTCGGTAAGGAATGACCGTCTTTTGTATTCGGGCAGGCACTCGAATGAAACAAAAGGATGGACTCTCAACCAGCCTTTTTCCTGTGCAATATACATCAGCCATTTCAAAGTGTTTACACGATTGAAGGCTGTGGAACTGGCACTCCCGTTGGTGCCGATCATCCATGTGTAATAATCTTCGATAAACGATTTTTCAAGTTCGTCTATGACAATATCTTCTATATTCTTCACGCTCTTCATGAACAGCAACAGACTTTTGTAATCGGCAACCAGTCCGCGATAGGTACTCTCCGCCTTTCCTTTTCCTATCTTTTCCTTGTAGGATTCAAGCTGTTCTCTGAATAGGCCCATCAGAGTGTGGTAATCATCCCCGAAACCGACATAGCGGTTATAGACTTTCTTGGCGGTGACAAAACTATCATGGTCGCAAATGTACTGATAGTGCTTTGTAATTTGTGCCTTGATGTTGTCAAGCTCCTGATTCAATGTACGGGCTTCTTCGGATTTGCCTTTTGCCCGGTTGGCCTTCACGTCCCACAAAGGAAGGGACACTTCTCTCTTGCAACTGAAACCGGCTTGGGTTCCATTAATGGTGATACGGCCCATAATCGGTGCCTTACCATTTTTTACTGACTGGTTTTTGATGTAGAATAACACCTTGAATGTACTTCTCATAACTCAACTTTTTTTAGTTACAAATTTAATTGTTGTTGAGTTATTTGAGGTTATGCAAAAGTAGGCAACAGACTGAAAGATAATCTGTTAAGCTGTACTTAGTGGCATATTGGAGGAAGTTACGATTTGGTAACGAAACTCCCGTCCAAATGTGCTTTTCTTTGCTTCCTTTTTACTGCCTCGCTAAAAATAATGTTTTATAACTATTTGATTTTTAGCATGGTTGCGTTATCTTTGCGCATCTTTTGAAAATACTTTGTTTCGCCTTATAAAACATAAGCTTTAACACTGTGTTAAAGCAAATCTTCTCCCTGCAAGAATTTAGTGCTTTGAATATCTTGTTTTTCATACGTTTAAGTGTTATCATGCCTTTTCTCTATCCAATAAGACTTAGCAGGCTGAAAGTCTGTATACTTGCTTATTTATCAACTACGGATTGATCATGTCTTTCCGGATTATTTTTTTTGTAATATTGCGTACCCGATTGCATACTTTGGTTGTAGTATAATAAACAACTAATTAAAAAATAGAAAAACAATGAATTGGGGAATACACGACAGAAGAGGCTGGATGGCTGTGGTATTATTATTGTGCGCATGTCCTTTTTCGGCTCAGAATACCGGTCAAATCACGTTGGAACTTAGAAACAAGCCACTGCCTGCTGTTTTGAAACTGATTGAGAAAGCGGGGGAGAAGCATATCATTTTTTCCTATAACGAGACTGAGACTTACCATGTCACTGCCTCTATCCATCAAAGAAACGAATCGGAAGCACTTTCCATCGTTCTGAAAAGTACCCCGTTCATTTATAAAGAACGAGAAAACTATTTTGTCATTCAGAAAGGGAGCATTGACAAACGCTTGATAACTATTCGAGGAAGTGTGATTGATGAAAACAATGAACCGTTAGTTTGCGCCAATGTGCTATTGCTGGACAAAGCAGACTCTGCTTTTGTGAATGGAGTGGTTACGAATCAGGATGGTTCGTTCCGGATACCGGGTGAAGAAGGGAGAGATTATCTTTTGAAAACGTCCTACATCGGTTATCAGACTAAAATCCAACCTTGCGGTGCAATGAATAAAGTATGTCTGTTTTCCGATACCCAATTAATGAAAGAAGTGGTTATTAGTGTCGATCATCCTTTAATAGTACATAAAGATAATGGCTTATTGGCTAATGTCGTTGGTACTCCTTTAGCTAAAATGGGTTCTGCTGCAGAAATGATATCCCATCTTCCTTTTGTAACGGGAGGGGTAGGGGAATACATGGTTCTGGGACACGGGGTCCCTGTTATCTACATCAATGGCCGTAAGATACGTGATCAGGGGGAATTGGAACGTTTGCGTGCCGATGATATTTTATCGGCGGAAGTGATTACTACACCAGGAGTGGAATATGGTTCGGATGTATCTTCAGTCATTCGTATCCGCACGATCCGTCGGCGAGGACAAGGGATAAGCAGTGGATTTCGAGGTGTTTTTTCTCAGGGACATGACTATAATGCCAGTGAGAATCTATACTTGAATTACCGTACGGGTGGATTGGATTTATTTGTGAAAGGTGACTTGAAACATGGAAATTATTATCAGGAATCAATCTTAAATCAGGAAACTGACGCTTCTTCCCGATGGGAGGTCAAAGGAGGAGCTGCCAGTTTTCATAAAGCTGTTTATTTCTCCGGTGAGGTAGGTTTCAACTATGAGTTGGATGACAAGAATTCTTTGGGTGCTCGATATATGCCGGGTGCAAATGTCGGTTCTGTGAATCGGACTAACCTTGGCAATAATTTTGTGTATAAGGATGGTGAAAAGATAGAAGAAATATCTTCTTTGCAGCATGCACATACTTATCCTACCTGGACTCATTCGGTGAATGGATACTATAATGGGGTGTTCGGCCAATGGAATGTGGATTTCAATGCTGATTATTTATTGGGAAAGAATAATTCCACGAATGAAGTTTTCAACAATGATGATAAAGCCGCTCAATCTGAAAATGAAGTCCGGAACTATCTGTATGCTATGCGTATGGTTGTAAAACGATCTTTCAGAAAAGGGACATTGTCGTTTGGTACCGAGGAAACGTTTACGAACAGGCACGATGTATTTGTTCAAAGTGGCTTTTCTGACAACGCCGATGATCATATCAAACAGTCTATTTATTCTGTGTTTGCCGATTATTCGCTGCATTTGGATAAATTCAATGTTGCTGTGGGGCTGCGTTATGAACATCAAAAAACGGATTATTATGAATATGGGGTTCACCAAGATGAACAAAGTCCGGTGTATAATGATATAGTTCCTGTCGCTTTAGTAGGATATGAAGATAAAGGTTGGCATGCATCCCTTTCTTATCGCTTAATAAGGAATAATCCCGACTATCACATGCTTTCAAGCTCAATTACATATTCAAGTAAATATATGTATCGTAGCGGAGATCCCCTACTGGTTCCACAAAAACACCATGTCTTTATATTGGATGCCGGATCAAGATGGGCATTTGTAAATCTCTTTTTTGATAGAACATTGGATTTATATACGAGGTTCCTCAAACCTTATAATGATGAAACCCATCCGGGAGTGTTGTTGTTTACCATGGCCTCCATACCTACTACAGATACTTATGGGATGAATCTTAATGTTTCTCCTAAAATCGGGTGCTGGCAACCGCAATTGAATGGAGGCATGTATTTTTATGATGCCGATGTTCGTTCTTTAGGGATAACCCGGCATTGGAATGAACCTCAGTTTTATTTTGAACTTGATAATAGTTTTACTTTTCCTGATGGTTGGTTTTTGAATGTGAACGGGAATATCTCGACAGCCGCCAAACAAAGTTATTCTTTGATACACAGGGAGGGTACGGTAAATGCCCGCCTGTCGAAATCATTTTTGGAAGATGCTCTGATGATAACACTTACAGCCGATGATATTTTTCATACCCGTTATCATTATATGGATGGATATGGAGTCAGAAGTCATATACTGACCCGTTCATATAATGATAATCAACGTTTTGGTATTCAGATATCTTATAAATTTAATGCAACTAAGAGTAAGTATAAAGGTACCGGTGCGGGACAGAGTGAAAAGCAGCGCCTTTAGTCTGCCTGATAAAAGAATTATCGCTAATTTTGTCGGCTTATGGCAAAATTAACGATATTCCGGTTTCGTGGACATATTTCACGGGAAGAACGCTTCAGGCAATTGTTTGTGGAGATATATCCCCGCCTGTTGCGTTATGCCATTCAGCTAATGAGCGATCGGGAAGAAGCGAAGGATATTGTTGGCGAAGTGATGGAAGAGGCTTGGAAATGTTTTGATAGACTGGAGGCGGAAACGCAGAACGCTTATTTCTATACAGCTACACGTAATACGTGCCTGAATCGGTTAAAGCACCTGCGTGTGGAACAGCAGCATTTGGATACTTTACGTGAGGTGACCCGGATGGATGTGAATACCGGATATCGGCAGCATGAGGCACAGTTGCAGCAAGCGGAAACGATTGCTTGCAGTCTGTCGGAACCGACGCGTACCATTTTGAGACTTTGTTATTGGGAGAAACTGACCTATCGGCAAGTTGCAGAACGGTTGGAAATAAGTCCGGATACGGTGAAGAAACATATTTCGAAAGCTTTACGGATTTTACGTAATGAAATGAACGGAAAGGAGGAAACAAATGGAACAGAGAGAGGATAATAAAAACGATATAGCCTCCCGTAGGCTCAAAAATCTTTTCGGAGAGGCTCTTGGTGACCTGTCTTCTGTTGAAGAGACGGAAACCGCTTGGCAGGCATTTGCCTCTCGCCGACGGCAGGAAAGAGTCCGAACTTTGGTATTCGGCTTTGCAGCAGTTACTTCCGTGGCATTACTTTTGTTTTGGGGCTTTTCTCAGGAAAACTTTCTATCCCAAGAAGTCGAAGTGTTTGCTTCTGTAAATTCGCCTGATAAATTGGTGATGACAGAGGATAAAGGGATCATTGCAGTCAGAACGCCACCCGCTACCACTATTACTATTCATTTGCCTGACAGTACTGAAGTGCTGTTGAACGCCAATAGCCGCTTGGAATACCCGAAAGCGTTTACCGGTGATTTTCGGCGGGTAATGTTGGAAGGTGCTGCGAGATTTAATGTTCAAAGAGATACTTTACATCCCTTTATTGTAGAAACCGGGAGTTTACAAACGCGTGTATTGGGCACGGTATTTGATGTTGATTCCTATGGATGTGGTACGACTTCTAAAGTTGTGCTGTATGAAGGTTCGGTGCAAGTCAGTGATAAAGCCAATACGAAAGCCTGTAAGATAAAGCCGGGTGAACAGGTTTATCTGGATAGAGTAGGTGATATCTGTATTTCTCAGGCTGATATCTGTATGCAAAAGAGTTGGACAAAAGGTCTGTTTATCTTTGATAATGTCACTCTGAGATATGTTATGCAGGAAATCGGGGCTTGGTATAACACAAATATTGTTTTCCGTTCCCATTCTTTGCTGGAGGAACGGATTTATTTTTCTGCCAGTCGTCACCTTCCTGTCGGGGAAATATTAAATGTTTTGAATGATTTGCAAATTGCGAGATTCATAGTGGAAGGGGATAAAATAGTCGTATCACCACTATCCTGAGTTGTTGAAATGGAAAGCATTCAATGAGATAGAATTAAAGTAATAAGGAGGATGTGCCAGAAACCGGTTATTAAGTGACCGGCTTCTGGCACATTCTCTTTAAAGTATATGTTTTTAAAATTTTAGTCCAATGTGAATTTCTGCGACCCAATCATCGTTCCGTCAGCAAAAATATCTACCCGGTAGGCACCGGCATACAAGAACTCTTCTACATCCCAGAATACGTTGATGGTCTGTTCTTCTCCGTTGTATTCGATATATTTTTTGATGGAGTAGGTCAGCGTACGGTTTTCGTAAGGGAATGTGTTTGACGGGCTCTTGGTAAGCGCATCATTATCAGGCTTGGTGATTCGGATATAAAGTGTACGCTCTCCGGTTTCGGCTGTGATATTCTTTACGATGGTGAAGCCGATGGCCAGTTTCACGATATCCTTTACTTTTTTAGCCTTTTTGCCACGTTTGTTACGAGGTTCAATCCAGATATTAGTTGCGTCCAGTTGGGCGGCTAACGTAACTTTTTGATTGAGGTTTTTCTTTTCTTCAGACAAATTGTTGATCTGTCGTGAAGCGGCATTGTATTTTTGCGTTACTTCGGCTATTACTTGCTTTTGCTGGGCAGTCAGTTTGTTTAGTGAGTCAATCTGATTGATGTAACCGATCATTACTTTTCTTAGTGTTGCCAATTCTTTTTTCAGGCGTCTTATCTCTGTGGCATTGCTGCTCTTTACCGTACGGAGCTCTTCAAGAAGGCGTTGCGTTTTGACCTGTTCCTGGGCCAGCAAGTCTGCCAGAGAGTCGTTCGATACGGTCAGTTTTAATTCGTCATATTGCTGTGCGAAGCGAGTGTATTCATTTTCAAGGTCTTCTTTATCCAGTTGGAATTCCTGAACCAGTTCACGGTTAGTCTGTTTTTCAGAGAATAACAGATAGGTAAGACCGATGAGTGCAAGCACCAGAACAGATACGGCAATGATCAGCAGATTCTTTTTATTCATATTCTATAAGGTTGAATGATAAAACGCTGCAAAAGTAATCATTTCAATACAGAGTAACACAGTCTATTCACTTTTCTTTAACTAAAATTATTATGGAAAAATTTCTTTAATTTCGATTATCGTTGTACTTTTGTCGTCACGAAAACGATACGAACTAATTATCAACTTTATTAAAATATAAGTATTATGTCAAAAGTAACCGTAGTAGGCGCAGGTAACGTAGGTGCTACATGTGCAAATGTACTGGCCTTCAATGAAGTGGCAGACGAAGTAGTAATGCTGGACGTAAAAGAAGGCGTTTCAGAAGGTAAAGCAATGGATATGATGCAGACTGCTCAGTTGTTGGGTTTCGACACAACAATCGTTGGTTGCACAAATGATTATGCTCAAACTGCTAACTCTGACGTGGTTGTGATCACTTCTGGTATTCCTCGTAAACCGGGCATGACTCGTGAAGAACTGATCGGTGTAAATGCTGGTATCGTAAAATCAGTAGCAGAAAATCTTTTGAAATACTCTCCGAACGCAATCATCGTAGTTATCTCTAACCCGATGGATACAATGACTTACTTGGCATTGAAATCACTCGGATTGCCGAAAAACCGTGTAATCGGTATGGGCGGTGCTTTGGATAGCTCACGTTTCAAATATTTCTTGTCTCAGGCTTTAGGTTGCAACGCAAACGAAGTAGAAGGTATGGTGATCGGTGGTCACGGTGATACTACTATGATTCCGTTGGCTCGTCTGGCTACTTACAAAGGACAGCCGGTTAGCACATTGCTGAGCGAAGAAAAACTGAACGAAGTAGTTGCTTCTACTATGGTAGGTGGTGCTACTCTGACTAAGTTGCTGGGTACTTCTGCATGGTATGCACCGGGTGCAGCAGGAGCTTATGTAGTAGAATCTATCATCCACAACCAGAAAAAGATGGTTCCTTGCTCAGTAATGCTTGAAGGCGAATATGGCGAATCTGATCTTTGCATCGGTGTTCCTGTAATTCTGGGTAAAAACGGTATCGAAAAAATCGTTGAACTGGAACTGAATGCTGATGAAAAAGCTAAATTTGCTGCCAGTGCCGCTGCTGTTCACAAAACAAATGCTGCTTTGAAAGAAGTTGGCGCTCTCTAATCTGAATGCCGGATTTTTAATCTGAAAATAGAATATGCAGGCCTCACAACTCTTTTTACAAGGGCTGTGGGGTCTTGCTTTTTTTAATATGCTTAAATAATACAAAATGAAAAAACTCTTCATGAGTGCTGTGGCCCTTCTGTTTGCCGGAGCACTTTGGGCACAAGAGAATCCGTTGTGGATGCGTCATTGTGCTATCTCTCCCGATGGAACTACCATTGCATTCACCTACAAAGGTGACATTTTTACAGTCCCCGTATCCGGTGGCAAGGCTACGCAAATCACTACCAATCCAGCTTTTGATACGACACCGATTTGGAGTCCTGATAGTAAGCAGATTGCTTTTGCTTCCGACCGCATGGGAAGTATGGACGTATTTATTGTGTCGAAAGACGGTGGAGAGCCTCGCCGTTTGACAACTTTTTCGGGGGGCGAAACTCCGGTTGCTTTTACTGATGCCGGACATATTTTATTTACTGCCGATATCATGCCTTCTACCGAAGATGCCGGATTCCCTTCAAACGGACAATTTCAGCAGATATATCAGATTCCGGTTTCGGGCGGACGTCCTGTAATGTTCTCGTCCATGCCGATGGAATGTATTTCTATAAATAAAGAAGGAACAATTCTTTATCAGGACAAGAAAGGATACGAAGATTACTGGCGCAAGCATCAGAAGTCACCGATTGCCCGTGATATCTGGATGCTCCGGCCGGGGCAGACTCCGCGCTACGAAAAACAGACTACTTTCATTGGTGAAGACCGTGAACCGGTGTGGGCACCGGACGGAAAATCATTCTACTATCTGAGTGAAGAGAATGGAACGTTTAATGTTTACCAGCGTACTCCCGGTTCGGATACATCCAAGCAAGTGACTCACCACAAGCAACATCCGGTGCGCTTTCTCAGTATGGCTTCCAACGGTAACCTTTGTTATGGTTTCGATGGTGAGATCTATACGTTGGCTCCCGGCGGTAAACCGCAGAAAGTTTCTGTAAAGATTCTATCCGATAGAAATGATAAAGACCTGATTCGCCAGATTAAGACCAGTGGGGCTACCGAGATGGCTGTTTCTCCGGATGGTAAGGAAGTTGCTTTTATTCTGAGAGGAGATGTGTATGTCACTTCGGTGGAATATAAGACTACTAAACAGGTTACGAACACACCTTGCCAGGAACGGGGTATTGATTTTGCACCCGATGGGCGCACTCTGGTGTATGCTTCGGAACGTGGCGGACTCTGGCAACTCTATACTTCGACTATCGTACGGAAAGACGAAAAACAGTTCACTTATGCTACGGAATTGAAAGAAGAACGTCTGACTAATTCGGATATCGCTTCATTCAATCCGAAGTATAGTCCGGACGGAAAAGAAATCGCATTTCTTGAAAATCGTACGGCAATCCGCGTCATCAATCTTAAGACTAAGAAGGTACGTACTGTGATGGATGCACAATATCAGTATTCTTATAGTGATGGTGATCAGTGGTTTGAGTGGAGTCCCGATAGTAAATGGATTCTTTCTGAATTTATAGGTATCGGTGGTTGGAATAATAAAGACATTGTACTTCTGAATGCCGATGGTAAAGGAGAAATGCACAATCTGACCGAGAGTGGATATTCGGATGGAAATGCAAAATGGGTGTTGGGTGGTAAAGCAATGGTGTGGTTCAGTGACCGTGCAGGCTATCGCAGTCATGGTAGTTGGGGCGCTCAGTACGATGCTTACATTATGTTCTTCGATGTAGATGCTTACGACCGTTTCCGCATGAATAAGGAAGATCTTGCTTTGCTTGAAGAGGCAGAGAAAGCTGAAAAGGCCGAGAAAGAAAAAGCAGAAAAGAAAAAGAAAGAGAATAAAAAAGACGATAAGAAAAAAGACGCCAAAGAGAAAAACAAGAAAGATGGGGATGAAGAAAAGAAAGAAGAGGTGAAACCTTTGAAGTTCGATCTCGACAATCGGTTTGACCGTATTGTACGCCTGACCGTCAATTCTTCTTTCATGGGTGATGCTGTATTGACACCGAAAGGTGATAAACTCTATTATCTGGCAGCTTTTGAAAGCGGTTATGATTTGTGGGAACATGATCTGAAAGAGAATTCTACCAAGATTCTGTTGAAAGGTGTTGGAGGCGGTTCGTTATTGCCCGATAAAAAAGGTGAGAACATCTTTATGTGTACCGGTGGGGGTATGAAGAAAATTGAGATAGCCGGTAGTAAAACAACACCGATTGCATTTGAATCTTTCTTTGATTATCAGCCGGGTGGCGAACGTGCTTATATTTTCGATCATGTGTGGCAGCAGGTCGATGATAAGTTTTATGTGAAAGATCTGCAAGGGGTAGATTGGCCTTTGTATAAGAAGAGCTATGAAAAGTTCTTGCCATATATCAATAATAACTACGATTTTGCCGAACTGCTGAGTGAGATGCTTGGTGAGTTGAACGCTTCACATACCGGAGCCCGTTATTCCGGTGCAGGAGGTGCATTAGCAACAGCAGCACTGGGTATATTCTATGACGATACATATAACGGTGATGGGTTAAAAATAAAAGAAATTATCGAGCAAGGTCCCTTTACATTGAAAAAGACGGATGTGAAGCCGGGTTGCATTATCGAGAAAGTGGACGGTACTCTTATTAAGAAAGGTGAAGACTATTTCCCGTTATTTGAGGGGAAAGTAGGACGCAAGGTGCTGCTCTCTGTCTATGATCCTGCTACAAAAAAGCGTTTTGAAGAGACTGTGAAAGCAATCAGTTATGGCGCGCAGCGTGAATTATTGTATAAACGTTGGGTAGAACGTAATCGCAAGAAAGTAGAAGAATTGTCGGGTGGCCGTTTGGGATATGTGCATATTAAAGGTATGGACAGCCAAAGTTTCCGTAAGATGTATTCTGAATTATTGGGACGCTACCGTAATAAAGAAGCTGTAGTCGTAGATGTCCGTCATAATGGAGGTGGTTGGTTGCACGATGATGTGGTGACGCTTCTGAGTGGAAAAGAATATCAGCGTTTTGTTCCCCGCGGACAGTATATTGGTAGCGATCCGTTCAATAAATGGCTGAAGCCCTCGTGTATGCTGGTTTGTGAAGATAACTATAGTAATGCACATGGTACTCCATATGTTTACAAAACATTAGGTATCGGTAAACTTGTAGGTACTCCGGTGGCCGGAACTATGACAGCTGTGTGGTGGGAACGTCAGATCGATCCGAGTCTTGTATTTGGCATTCCGCAGGTAGGTTGTATGGATATGCAGGGTAATTATCTGGAAAACCATACACTTGAACCGGATGTGTTGATCTATAACGAGCCTGCCGCTTCGTTGAAGGGTGAAGATGCACAATTGAAAGCTGCAGTAGATTGTTTATTGAAAGAACTGCCAAAGAAATAATGATTTAACTATATTGTATATTTGAACTGAGAGGTCGTCTTATTTAAAGGCGGCCTCTTCTTATATGTGAATGTTTTATTAAATATGACTTTTATATGTGAAATACTATAAATATAGTTCTATATCTATATTTATAGTTATATATTTGTGTCATTCCATTCAGGTTGTATCCCAAATACTTGATGAATAGAAGTATAATCTAAAATTACTTGGTATGAATGAACAGAAAGAATTGACAAAAGCAGAACTCCAGATCATGCAGGTGCTTTGGCAGAAAGAAAATGCTTTTGTGAATGAAATCTTGCAGGAGCTGGAAGAACCACGTCCGGCGTATAATACAGTTTCTACCGTGTTGCGTGTGTTGCAAAACAAAGGTTTTGTAGCTTATCGTAGTTTCGGAAAGAATTATCAATATTATCCGTTGGTTTCAAAAGAGAGTTATACCAATCGTTTTATGAATCGGGTTGTGGATAACTTTTTTAGCGGTTCGGTGAAAGCAATGGTTTCGTTCTTTACCAAAAAAGAGAAAATGTCGGTGCAGGAAATCGACGAACTGATTGAAATGCTGAAGGAAAACAAAAAAGAATAAGGTATGATCGATTTTGATTATAGCGAATGGGCTATTCTTCGTTTCATAGGAGCTTCATTTGTGTTATGGCTGTGTTATTACTTGTTGTTCGATCGTAAAGCACCCTTCAACCAATGCCGGAATTATTTGCTGTTTTCGGTGTTGTTGGCCGGGGCAGTATCGGTGTTACGTATTCCGGTTTACCCGGTAGAGGTGGTGAAACCGGTAAAAATGGAACAAATAGTGGTGGCGCAGGAAGCGCAAACGGATAAAGTTTCTTTGATGCAAATAGATAATAATGGGATACAACCGGATACGCTTGCAACAGCAATGCTGACGGATGTGAATGAAGCTGTCACGCATCAGACGGAAGAAGAAATAGTCGAAGAACCTTTTTATGTTTCGTGGAATTATTGGCAAATAGCCTGGATCGTATACGGTTCGGGAGTATTTATCCTTTTGGTGCATTTATTGGTCGAAATGGTGCGGATCTGGCGTTTAAAGCGTTGGGGAACTTGTACTACGGATGCCGATGGGATTTGCATCGTACGTAACAATGAGGTCGTTTCGCCGTTCTCGTTCTACCGGATGATTTTTATCAACCGGAAATTAGAAGGCGAAGTGTTGCGTGTAGTTCTGCTTCATGAAAAGGCGCATATTCGTAATCATCACTATCGGGACACTTTATTTATTGAAGGTTTGTCTATTTTATGTTGGTTTAATCCGTTTGTCTGGCTGGTAAAACGTGAACTGCGAGCCCTCCATGAATTTCAGGTGGATCGTTGTTTGCTTTCCGGCGAGATTGAATTATTTGAATATCAAAGCATCTTATTCGAAGAGTTGATGGGATACAGCCCGAAGGTTGCAAATGGTTTTCATAATTCATTAATTAAAAAACGATTTATCATGATGAAACATCAATATAAAGAACGTTTGGCAGGGGTACGCAAGATAGCGTTGCTTCCTTTATGTATAGGTGTACTGGCTTTATTCTCTTTTACGGAAAATCCGGTGCTGGTCGAACCCGTATTGCCGATGGTATCTGTGCCGATAAAGGCAGAAACTCCGAAAGTCGTATTACCCGAAGTAACAGTAGACAGTGCCGGTAATGAGAAAGACTTTTTATTGCTGGATACTCCAAAGATAGTTCACTATGTACAATCAAGGGATGCTCACATCGTTCAATCCGGGGCCGGACAGCCGCTTGCGCAAGTCTCAATTTTTGTACCGAAGGCTCTGGATACACTTTCGGCAGAGAGCTCGGATGGAACTTTTTCACAGGAGCAAAATATAAATCATACCATGGATATCGATTTACGGGCTGATCAGGTTGTATTGTCTCGTGCTCCACGTAAAAATAATGGATATGTGCGGTTCATTGAACGGTCTAAAGAAGATACTCGTGTTACTTTGGCTATTCCAATACATTATGACAGGCATTGGTTGCAATTTGAAAAGGGGTTGTCCATCGTTGACGAAGATTCGAAGGATGTTTACCGTATTCGTTCGGTTACCCGTGGGATTGAGTTAAACCGGGTTTATTGGGTTGTGGGGCAAGAAGGGCAAATGTTGGAATTTACTCTTGTATTTCCTCCCCTTGACCGGAAAGTAAAGACAGTAAGTATCCGGGATTGTTTTCCGGAAGAGAAAGGATTGACGCCGCCCAATGGAGGCGCATGGACGTTGGATAATCTGAAAGTTGATAATTTTCAGCCGACAGCTGTCCGTCAAGCCGAATATGACAGAGAGGGACGACCTCTACGTTCTGATAAATTGGAAGAAGTGACTCTTAATGCGAATCAGCTGTCTGTTTCTTCTCGTCACAATGGTGGAAGAACGCAGATTCAGAAGATTGAAACTTTGCCTGATAAGACGTTGGTTGTTTTGAGTGTACCTATTCATTATGATCGTAATTGGTTAGTCATCAATAAAGGATTGTGTATAGTAGATTGCAAGACTGGTGATGAATATCCGGTTCTGGAAGAAGCACATGGCATTGAAATGAATAAATTGCTGTGGGTGGAAGGTTGTCAGGGGCGCTCTGTTTTACTGACACTTGTGTTTCCAAAACTTCCCAAGAGGGTAAAAACGATTGATTTCTATAACAAGTATCCGGATGCGGGAATTATTTCGCCGACTAACGGAAGCAGTTGGAACTGGTGGAAAATCAAGATAAAAGATTATCAGAAAGAACCCTATAAACGCGTGATTTTGTAGCATGGTGTTCTTATGCTGATAGATTAGGCACGGATGATGCGGATTTCACAAGATTATAAATATCTGTTTTTCGGCTACATCCGTGCCTGTTATTTTTATTCCACTTCGAATACGGTCAGTACTGCTGCATGGTCTGATGCCCATACATAGTCTATTTCAGGAGCAGTACGTACGATCTTGGAAGATAATACTTTGAGTCCTCCTTTATAATAAATGAAGTCAATGCGGGACATTTGCATTTGCCCGTAAATGGCTGCAACTGTACCTCCCTGATAAGCAACTTCGTCGGGATTCTTCTCGCGGAAGCTGTCTTTGAAGCCATTCTCCAGCATATAACGAGAGGCCGGGAAAGCTACCGGACCATATCCGTGGTGTAATGGTTTAGCCCGTTCGGTCCAGTCAAGATGGCTGCACGAGTTAAAATCTCCGGTGACAATGACTGGCATGTCCGTTTCAAGGTTCGGGGCTATATCCTTGGTATAGATGTTTCGGATATCGGGTAATGCCAATATGGAATCTTCTGCAACCCATACAGAGGGGTCGAGACCTTTTTCAGCATAGCCGCTAGTATATTCCGGGCGGTAAGCATAGCGCAACCAGCAGTCAACAAACATTATCCGCTTACCATTCGGTAAGGTGATTTTGGCAGGATTCGATTTGAAAGGTTCTCTCCAGGCGATTGCTTCCAATGGGAAACGGCTATACATGGCCAGGTTATCTTTGAGAGAATGTGTCTTGAGGTGGTATCCTAGCGAATCTGCCAGCATTTGTTGGATGCCATAAGCTTCTTGCATCATGATAACGTCTGCACGACTGCTTCGAATCAGATCGAGTACTCGTTGTTGGCCTTCGTTACCCAGATGGATACCTCCGTGCCAGATGTTCCATTGGAGTACTTTTACTATATTGGATTGTGTTTGGTTGTTGCAAGTCACTTGTTTACGTACTTCTTCGGCAGATGTTTCGGGAATAATTTTTTTTCCGTTCAACTTGAAGAAAGGTACTGAGGCATATAAGGTATGTCCAGGAGTTGCTTTGGAGCGGACATCGAATGTGAGAAGAAAATAGTTGATGCCCGGTTGCAGCAGAATCTCTTCTCCGTGAGTGGGACGGAGTGTCAATGACTGTTCGGGAGTATGTCCGTTGCCGAACAGCTCTTTGCGCTGTGTGGAACGTGCTTCACTACCGGTAGAATAGATATGGATTTGCTCAATGTCTGCAAGGTCGGTAGTTCCGGTGAAGTCAAGTTTCAGTTCCGTTAGTTTCAGTGGGTTTTTGGAACCTTGTACGGCAATCCTCAGTTTTAGCGCCTGGTCGTTTTTACTTCCCTGATCAGCATCCCATTCACTTTGGATAATCACGGCATTGAACAACTGTTGGTTTCCGTCAAACTCTTTAAAAGCAGGGTTGTCGTTGGGGACTGCATGTGCCAGTGGAGCTTTTTCGTTGTATTTGTTACGTCCGTTACGGATGTGATAAGCCTGATGTCCTTTACCTACCCAATTGACAGATGTTTCATCTTTCAGGTCATCGAAGTTATAATATCCCCACAAAGATTTAAATGCCGGGTGAGTGGCTTCTACCGGACGGTTCATCCAACGACGGATGGTTTGCTCCGGAAGTGCGCTGCGCCAGACACGTACTTCGTCGATTAATCCCCCGAAAGTATAATATACGTCATGCACTCCGATGGCTCCGGGAAGAATAGCTGTCGCCGTGTCAGCTTTGTCTACTTGTTTACCGTCAAGATAGAGGATGGTTTGCTTTCCGTCACAGGTCAGTGCCACGTGATGCCATTGGTCATCCAGTGTTTGGGGTGATGAGAGATTGGCACGGCTAGAGTGAATCTTGCCTTCTTTCACAACCAAAGGCAGATAATCCACCCAGTTCAGTTCACTATATTCTCCTCCTCCGATGATTACTTCGAGACTATCCCATTGGCAATCATCCCCTTTAATCCAGGATTCCAGTGTCCACGAAGGTTCCAATATTCCCATACCTGTCCGTACATTATTATCTTTCCCGTCGAGGTGGAGGGCGAGGTTAGACTTTCCGCCTTTTAAGGCGGAAAGTGCACCCTGCATCTGCAGAGAGGAGCAGATGCAGAGGATAAGTATTATTACATATTTCATTATGCGGTTACTTGGTTTTGAAAATTACGGTCCATGGTTTCGAACGTTTGCCACTGGCCGAGGTTACAGTAAATTCTTTGTTCAGCCCGCTCCAGTCCTGATAACCTCCGAGTGCGGGAGACAAGGTAGCTCCGGAAGAGAGGGTGCAGGTGGCAAAGACATTGGACAGATCGGTACCTTCATCTACCGTAATGGTAACGACTCCTTCATCCGAAAGAATAACAGGAGTACCGACTTCTTCTTTATCCTGATTATAAACTTTAAATGTCAATATCTCCGTTTTATCATAATTCGGTACGTCCGGTATGTCGGGTTGTTCACATGAAACAAAGAGGCAGCCGGCAATGAAGCAGCAAATCAGTATAGAAATTATCTTATTCATAATTATGCTATATTTAAAAGTGTGATGAAATCAATCGTTAATATCCCGGATTTTGTTTTAGAACGCTGGAGCGGACAATCTCGTCATGAGGTACCGGTGTCAGGTATAACCGGTCATTCCAGGTACGAATGTCCGTCTTGGTAACTTTAAATTCTGTAGGAGAAACAAAACGTACTCCGTGCAGGGTGGTCTGTGTCTCGGGGCCGATCTTCCAGCGACGGACGTCGTAGAAGCGTTGTTCTTCGAAGGCAAATTCGATACGGCGTTCTTTTCGGATCAATTCACGTAATTTTTCCGGATCCGATTCGGTGAGGTCCGGTAATCCCACTCGTTGACGAATCATATTGACTGCTTTCCGTGCGCCTTCCACATCGCCTGTTTCAAGGCGCGCTTCTGCATCATTCAGATAAATCTCTGCATAACGGAGTATGATCCAGTTAGTACTGAAGTCCGGGCTGCCGGCACCTGCGTACGGATAGTTATAGTTGTCATAATCAATCCATTTCCAGACATTATATCCGGTAAGGGAACCGTCTCCCTTGTCAGGAGTATCCATCAGATAGCGGTCTACTGTCACGGCACCTTTATCTGCATTAAAGAAAATTTGCGAACCGTGGAACACGATGTTTGCATAGAATCGTGGTTCCCGTCCCTCGTAAATACCGCAAGTGTTTATATCGAATACCTGATCGGCAGGAGCTTGAGAGTATTGTGTAGCGGGAGTACCGTCTGCCATTTCAAATGCGTCAATCAGTTCCTGAGTAGGACCGAGTCCACCCCATCCGCGATCACCGTATTTATCGTTGATATACGTCACCATGTTACACACCATCATGTTGTTGTATACGTCCGGGCTTTTGTATTGTACATCGAAAATAATTTCCTTGTTATCTTTATTGGTAGTCCACCAGATAGAGCGATATTTTTCCGGGGTGGTTCCATCTACCAGTTCATATCCCAATTTATATACTTCGGCACAACTTTTGATAACGTCTTCATATCGTTTGTCATACAACTCTACTCTTGATTTCAGTGCATAAGCGGCACCTTTGGTAGCCCGGCCTTTTTCTCTCGAACCATACGAGGCAGGCAACATTTCTGTTGCTTTTTTGAGGTCTTCCAGAATGAAGTCATAGCATTCTTTCTCAGATGAACGGGGGATTTCCCAGTTATCTTCCATGGTGAGCACTTTATCCAACAAGATCACTCCGCCATAGCGCTTTACCATTTCGAAATAGAACATGGCGCGCAAGAAATGAACTTCTCCTGTTAGCCTTGACTTCTCACTTTCTTCGATGGTCGATGTACCGATTCGTTCGAAGAAACGGTTGCATTTACGTACTTTTACGTAATAATCTTCCCATACGTCGTCATCTTGCGGATCGGAAGCACTGACCATGTCATAGTTGAACTTAAACCAGCTTGCACGGTATTTATCACGCTGTGCCGAGACGGAATTGTCGCTGCGGTTTTCTTGTAGTTGCAGTCCGTCTACGGAGATTTCGCTATATAGATCGTTTACGTAATATTTCACCAGTGTTTCGTCCGACCAGAAGGAGTCGTCCGCTATTTCGTCCAGTGGAGCTTTGTTCAGTACATCGCACGAACAGAAGAGCAATACAAATAAGCAAAACAGGGCTGTATTTATCTTTTTCATAATCACGTTTCAATTTTTAAGTTTAGAATGTAATGTTAGCACCAAACACAAAGGTTTTCATTTGAGGATAAGCGCTTCCGTCGGTGGAACGCAATTCTGGGTCGAAGTACTTGATCTGCGACCAGGTCAGCAGGTTGGAGCCGCTGAAGTAGAGGCGCAGTCCCTGAATTTCCGATACCTTGGATAACAGTAACTTCTTGAAGTCATAACCTATTTCTACATTTTTCAGACGGAGGTATGAACCGTTACGCATCCAGAAAGAAGAGAACAATTGGTTATTGGCATTGCCTCCATAGTACAAGCGTGGAAATTCAGCTTTCGGATTTTCGGGTGTCCACGTGTTGCCGATGTGATGTTCGAGCAGGGCTCCTCCGCGTCCTTCGATGTATGGGAAGGCCAGGTAACCATTGTAATAGAAGTCTGCCAGTGCTGCTCCCTGGAAGAAGAAGGTTATGTCAAAACCTTTCCATTCGGCATTCAGATTGAGTCCGTATACCAATTCCGGATAGTTGCTGCGTCCGATAGCTATTTCATCTTCCGCATCGATGATACCGTCGCCGTTCTGGTCTTTGTATTTGATATCACCCGCCTTTGCTTTGCCGAATTGCGGTTGAGGCCAGTTGTTGGCTTCTTCGTCCGACTGGAATAATCCCAATGCTTCATAACCGAAATATTGGCTCATAGAGTGTCCCGTGCTGCGCTGTCTCGGATTGTTTTTCTCACCGGCCGGCTCCAGCAGGTCAATGACTTTGTTTCTAGCCCAAGTCAGATTGCCTGCAATAGAATAGTTGAAGTCGCGCAGGTGATTGCGATGTGTGATATTCAGGTCGATACCTCTGTTGTCTACTTTACCTACATTGGCTGCCGGCAATTTATATCCCAGGATGGCCGGCATATCCGTACGTTCGCGCAGGATGTCGTTTGTCTTTTTATAGAACCAGTCTGCTTCCAGATTAAGTTTTCCGTTAAAGAACGAAGCATCTATACCGATATTGAACATTTCAGAAGTTTCCCAAGTGATATTGGGGTTCGGGAAACGGGTTTCAGTGTATCCCGGGGCTATTTCCGGATTCTGACCGCCAAATACGGCATCACCGCCGGTACCATAAGCGGACATATACTGGAATTGACCGATGTTGTCTGTTCCGGCGCGTCCCCATGAAGTTCTTAACTTCAGGTTGCTGAGTACTCCGGAGAAAGGTTCCATGAAAGGTTCTGCCGATATGCGCCAAGCTGCCGATACAGATGGGAAGAAACCATAACGCTTGCTTTTCGGGAATTTTTCCGAACCATCGAGACGACCGTTAGCCTCCAGCATATATTTCTCTTTGTAATTGTAAGTCAGACGGAAGACCGAACCTACTTTACCGGTTTCGGAGGCACTGCCGCTGTTGTCTTTGTCTTTGTCCGGTCCGGCAAACAATTGCTGGATAGAATAGATACGATATTTTGTGCGTGAAGCCCAGAAGTTTTCGTCTGCCCCTTCCGAACGTGAGAACACGAATAATGCTCCCAATTGGTGATCTTGTGCAATGGTCTTGTTGTAAGCTGCCTGGAACTCGAATGTCATGGCTTGACTGGTTGAGTATGTCTGTTTTAGTTCGGCACCTTCACGGTTAGGTGAATGTCCGTCATATTCTCCTGTAATTTTGTTCCATACATAGAAGTCTACCGGAGTAGTCCATCTTTTGATACTATTGAATATTTTGTCGTAGGAGAAAATACCTTTCAGGTTCAAGCCCTCGAGTCCCGGAACATTGAAGTCCAGCATGAAGCGTGTGTTCAATACACTTTTACGGTCTTTCACCCAACCACCTTCGGTAGCCAGTCCGATAGGATTCACACCCAGTGACACTTTACCCAGGTTGCCGTCAGGAAAGCGTCCCGGGTCGGTCTGCGGGTTACGGTGCATATTGTTGAATACATCCGAAGTACTGCCTGCAATGCTGTTCCGGTCTTCCTGACGATAAGCCATGTCTGCCGATAAATTCAGATATTTGTCTACAATGTTGGCGTCTATATTAACACGTGCATTGTATCGGTTGAAGCCGGATGTTGATTTATTGGTGCGTGTGTCGCCATAGAGAGCATCCTGCTTCACGTAGCCGAATCCTGCAAAATATTTCACCTTATCCGAACCGCCGCTTGCTGTCAGACTGTGCATTTGCTGCCAGGCACGCGGAAGCAATACTTCTTTGTTCCAGTCCGTATTGGGATAACCGTAAGGGTCGGAACCATCTCTGAACTTCTGCAACTCTTCTTCAGTATAAATGCCATACATACCCGGATCTTCGCCCAAGTCCATTTCTTTGTTGCGCCATGCATCGTTCATAAAGCGGGCATGGTCATAAGAACTGGCTATTTCGGGCATACGGGTAGGGGTACCAAATCCTATTTTGAAGTTATAGTCTACCTGTGCTTTACCGCTTTTACCACGTTTAGTGGTGATCAGGATTACGCCATTGGCTCCTCGTGCACCATAAGGAGCTACTGCAGAAGCATCCTTCAGTACAGTCATACTTTCTATTTCGCTGGGGTCGAGTTGCGACATGCTACGTCCGATGATGCCGTCCACTACGATCAGGGGAGAAGAGGAAGTAGGCGAACTGGATCCGCGGATGATGATGGTCGGATCGTCATATCCGGCCTCGCCACCGGTCTGCTGAATCAATACGCCGCTGACGCGTCCGCCGAGTGAAGAAGCCAGGTTGGCGGTTGGCACATTTTTGAGTGAAGATACTTTTAGTGTAGAAGCCGAAGCGGTTACAGTTTGCTTTTTCTGAGAACCGTAGCCTACAACTACCACTTCATCCAGGGTTTTAGTATCTTCTTTCATCTGAATGTTGAAAGATGCTTTTCCATTCACAGGTATTTCCTGAGTCAGATATCCGATATACGAAATTACTAATACAGCCTTTTCCGGCACTTCCAATGTGAAGTTTCCTTCTATGTCCGTGATATCTCCTGTTCCCGGCTGCCCTTTTAGTGAGATATTGGCTCCGATAATCGGCTCACCGACCTGATCGATCACTACACCCTTAATTTTAATTTTTCGTTCCTGCTGGGTAACCATGGTCTCAGGAGCTTTCTCTTTGTCTACGTAAAGAGAAATGTAGTTATTAGAGAATTTATACGTCAACTTTTTGTTTCTGAGCGCCGTTGTCAGGATTTCCTTTACCGTAGCACTGGTGTTTTTTACCTCTATTTTCTGAGAAAGGTCAATTTCTGCATCACGATACATGAACAGATAATTAGTCTGTTTTTCGATTTCGCGCATCAATTCGCCGAAAGTCAGGCTACTCTTAGAAAGAGTCACACGGACCTCTTGCGATTTTACGTTACCAGCCTGAAGCTGAAAGAGAAAAACGAATATAAAGAACACGGACAGTTTCATAATTCGTATAATATGTGTTAATTCAAGTTGTTGATGGACATACCATTTCTGCAACAAGTTTTTTTTCATAACTTTGTCGTACGTTTAAAGATTAATACTATAGGTCTGTTTCGAGATGGATAAAGATAGTATTGACTCTTTTGGGGGTGAGTGTTGGTAGCGCTCACCCTTTTTTGTCGCACTATCTATTTTGTTTGGATGGGGGATATTTTAAGTCATAGCGCTGATCTGTTTTAAAAGGTTAGACATGGGTATTTAGTAAATCTCATAATGTTCATCATCTGTTTTTTTGAATTTAAAAGGATATACTCCCTGCAAGGCTATCAGGATGTTATCCACATCTTCGCTTTGTCGGATTTTGCCTGAGATTCGTTCGTCCAGTTTCACGTCTCCGGTAAAATTGAATTGCACATTGTACCATAGGGTCAGATAGCTCAGGATTTCTCCGAAAGGCTTTGAGCGAAAGCTGAAAATACCACTCTTCAGGTATTCTTCATTGTCGAAGTTGGAAGTAGACACTACCATGCGGTTGTTTACTAACGATACTTTTTCGTGTGGGTTCAGATAGACTTTCTCGTTTTTATTATTTTTGTTATAAACCAATACGCGCCCTTCTACGAGGCAGGTTTCAAACTTACTCTCTTTTCCTGCATAGGCGAATACGTTGAACCGGGTACCTAATACCTGTATATTGAACAACTGTGTCTTCACGATAAAAGGTTTCTTGGCATTCTTGGTAACTTCGAAATATCCTTCACCGTTCAATTCCACCATACGGTTTTTCCGGTTGAATTCATTGGGGATTTTGATTTTGCTCTGTGGGCTTAACCATACGGAAGTACCATCCGGAAGGGTCATGTTCACTCGTTGCCCTTTGGGAACATTGATCTCCGTATATTGTTTTTTTTGCTCTTTTTGTGTATACCAGTTAGCGATAAACCAAGTAGTGGAAATAAGCAAAACAATCATAGCCGCATATTTAAAGAACCCTATACGGAATCGATGTACAGAACGGCGTTTCAGACGTTTATCGAACTCTGCTATACCCCTTACAGTCTTTTGAGGGTCTCCTTCCTGTGCCATCAGTCCGGAGACAGCCCATACTGCCTTCATGCGTGCGAATTCTTTTTTAGCTTCCGGATTATCTCGGAGTTTATTCAGAAATTCTGTTTTTTCGGTGGCAGACAGGGTGCCTGCGAAATATTTTTCTAATTCATCATTCATGGTTCCTTGAGTGGTTTTATAGTAAAGACAATCGAGAATGCATTTACCACCAAAGGAAATACAAAAAAAAGTATTAAATGATAAAAACCAGTAAAGGAAGATATTCTTTGAGTTCTGATCTGAGTTTGCGAAGTGCGATAGATATCTGATTTTCAACGGTGTTTACGGATATATCCAGGCGTTCGGCTATTTCTTTATATTTTAATCCTTCTATGCGACTGAGCAAAAAGATTTCTCTGCAACGTTCGGGCAGCTTTTGCATCGTTCGGCTCAACAGGTTTTCTACTTCCGAAATAGAGGAAACAGCTTCGTCAAATTGTTCCAAAGCATATAGGTTCAATTGAGACTCCAGTTCTTCGTCTGCTTTGAGCGGACAGGTTTTGGCCTGGATATACGACTGATGTTTCAGAAAGTTCAGACATCTGTTTTTGATAAGAGTAAAAAGAAAGGCATCCAGATGGTCTATATCTTCCAATAACTCCAGATGTTCCCATAGGTAAAGGAAGGTATCTTGCACTATGTTTTCTGCATCCTCTTCCGCAATAACATAGGTTTGCGAGAAACGAAGCATTCTCACATAATATATAGAATATATGTCTGAAAAACTTTTTTGTGTTTTCAGTAGATGATTAGATTGCATTCTGCTTATCGAACTTGTTTCTTTTATCTATAGTATAAGATACGTTTAAAATGCAAATATAACTAAATTGTTTGCAATGTGAGAGAGTAGTTTTAATTTTTATTTTGTTTATTGTGGAGCATCTTTTTTGAAGTTCGTTTAAGTTCTATTGTTTATAGCACTTAACACATAGAGGATTATGAAAACTAGGCGAAACACATCTTTCAGGATTAGTAATAATTGAGTGGGAGAGTTTATAATTCGGTCCGGTTCAAAAAATACTTTAGATTGAAGAACCGATATTTGATTTTTTTTTATCTTTGTACTTATGGAAAAATATTATAGCACAAACTGTCCGATTAATACGACCACAATTATTAAGACCATAATTGTTGCGATGCTTTTCATTATCGCAGCTATTATAGTATTTGCCAGTGGAGGATATTGGTTAGGAATTAGCATAATATTACTGCTGTTAGTTATCATGGTTGTAACCTATTTTTGTATTCCTCGGAAAATTATTGTGACCGATACGGATATTGTGCTTTATAATCATGGATTTAAAAGAAAAATTCCCAAGTGCGATATATTGAAAGCAAGAAGCGTCACTGCAAAGGACAGAAATGGTCTGTGGCGTAAGTTTGCAGTTGAAGGTGTTTGGGGGTATTGTGGTATTTATGCTTCAAAAATACACAAGAACCTTTATATCTATGCTTCTCAAAATAAGAACTGGATTTTGATTGAAACTGAAAGAAAGAATTATATTGTATCACCGGAAAATCTGGATATAATAGATGTGATTAATAAATAAATGGTACTATTTACAATTTAGTGGCTACTGGAGCACTTTTAAGATTAGTTTTTAAGCAATGTCCTGTGGGTTTTAATAGTAAGCTCCTCCCGCTTCCATTCCCAACCTTGCTTTTTTAAATTCCCTGCCCCCATACTTGCTTTAATCATAACTATCCCTTTCGGACCAGCACTTATCCCTTTTCCCAGAAAATACCCCCTTTTTTCTCTATTTTCTTCATTCTCAATCCTTTTTCTCCTTTTGTTTTTCCTCTTCCTATAACTTGATTTAACCCTCTGTTAAATCAAGCCTTTT